>JGI11705J14877_10000233_pt1 | contig 35222 bp, 34 predicted proteins | sample Etolaghawater15m_FD_14877 | JGI IMG/M metagenome (IMG submission 14877) | reverse complement strand
GCATGGATTTTCACGGCCAAAGGCGTTCCTCTGGCCCATTACGTTCGAGAAGGGTTCGGTGAGCCGGAAAAGCCCCCTAGGCTGCAAAAGGACAATTCAACTTTCAAAAATAAAATGCTGTATCTGTCCAAAGAAATTCGGCTGGATGAAAAAACCATCGGAACGGTTTACATCCAGTCGGATATGCGTCACATGACCGAGCTGGAAAGAGACCATTTTTTGATTGCCATTCTGGGTGTTTTATTTTCTCTAATCGTCTCTTTCTTGCTGTCCCTCAGACTTCAGAGAACCATTGCCCAACCCATTATTGACTTAGCGGCAACAGCGAAAACGGTTTCAAAGGAAAAAAACTACGCCGTGAGGGCGCGAAACCAAGGCAGTGACGAAATCGGTTCCCTGGTAGAAGCGTTTAACGAAATGCTGCAACAGATTGAAGGGCAAAATGCTTCAATCGTGGAAACTGGAAAAAGTGCGGAAAAATCAGCCCGGGAAGCACTTCGGTTGGCCCAGCGGGTAACCCAGACCAATCTAAACCTGGAAAATGAGATCCGGATTCGAAAGGATATTGAAAAAACCCTTCAGAAACACCGCGAGAATCTTGAGACACGGATATTGGAGAGAACAAAGGAATTGCATGAGACCAATCAACGGCTCAGAGAAGAAGTGGATGTGCGAATCAAGGCCGAAAAGAGGATTCAAGATTCTCTGGATGAAAAAGTATTGCTGCTGGGCGAAATCCATCATCGGGTGAAGAACAACCTTCAGGTGATTTCAAGCCTGATGGATCTGACACGTCGCAGAACACTGAATGAAGAGGCGAAGATGGTCCTGGCCGACGCGCGATCCAAAATTTATGCCATGAGCCTGGTGCATTCTCAACTTTACCGCAGCGAGTCCTTCACCCGAATCGACATGGCAATCCACACCCGAAGGCTGCTGGGTTCCATGGGTCAGATCTATACCAACAGCTATCGAAGGGTTCGTCCCAAACTTGAGTGTTCCAAAGTTTTTTTGTCGGTAACCCAGGCCATTCCCTGTGCCCTGGTGTTGAACGAATTAATATCAAATGTTTACAAGCATGCTTATCCCGAAGATGCAACCGGGGAATGCCTGATCTACATGGCGGAAACGGATGGAAAATGGATTCATTTTCGAGTAAAGGATGACGGCATCGGCATTCCGGAAGATATTGATATTGACGGCACCGAAACACTCGGGTTGAAACTGATTCGCAACCTGATTCGAAAACAACTCAAAGGCGAGGTCCGATTCAAGCGCGATAATGGCACGGATATTACGGCGGAATTTCCCCTTGATCATGACGACGTGTTGATTCATGGGGGAAAGGAACTGACCCCCGACGGGCGATTTCCATCTGACCGGAAGGATCTTGATAAGAATCAGCCTCAGGAGAAAAGGCTATAAAATGGCAGACTTTTATTCCAGGCGGAGGGACCATTTTCGGGACAAACCGGAATGTGTTGTGGATTTTCCACCCTGGCTGCTTTCTGTCCAAAAGATGGATGAATACCGTCAATTGCCCCGCCTGGCCATTGCGGAGATGGCGGGACGGGACAGTGTGGCCGCCGCCATTGTGGCGGTTCAAACAAACGGTTTTACGGATCTGCTCCCCGTTTACGCCTATACCGGAACAGAATACGGTCCCTGGGCCGGCGTTGAAACGGCGGTTGATCGGTTGCGCCACCGGCTGCCCCAAACCCGTGTGCATGATCTGCTGGTGCTGGGGTCTCCTCATTTCTGGCATGCTCTGAACGGGCGGTTCATAAACGAACTCATCAGGCGATACGGGTTTTATACCCCGTGTGTGGGGTGCCACCTCTACCTTCACGCTGTGCGGTTTCCCCTGGCGCTGAACCTGAAAGCGCCCGTTATCGCCGGGGAAAGAGAAACACATGACGGAGCCGTCAAGGTGAACCAGAGCGCAACAGCCTTGAACTGCTACCAGGATCTTGCAACCCATTTTGACGTCCCCCTGCTCTTCCCGCTGCGGCACATGGACGATGGCAAAGAGATTGAATCGATTCTGGGCTTTGACTGGAAACAGGATGAGGACCAGTTGAGATGCGTTCTTTCGGGCAACTACAGAAACCTTGATAACCGGGTCAAGATCACCGAGAAAATGGTGCAGGGCTGTTTGCGGGAATTTGCATTTCCCCTTGCCCTTCAAACCCTTGAAGCCTATCGACAAAACCGCATTCCGGACCACCGAAAGCTGGCATTAGACATATTTCAATCCCTGAAGGCGGGGAAGGTTTTACCCCAATAGACAAAATGTTATCATGAAGCCGCAACTTGCCGTCTGCAACATTTTTGAGGATACTTCGCGAATCAGGGATTTTGCTCTCGCCAATGATTTTGAAGGCGTTGACTGGTCTTTTGATCTTGACGGCCTGCCCCGTACCCCCCTTGAGGAATCGAAATGGGCCCGGGAACAGGCAGGTCTGGCGCCCCTGGAAGTTCGGTATCACTGCCCTTTTTTTCAAATCGATTTGGGGCATGACGATCCGGATCAGGCAAAAACGGCCGACGGCATCTTTCGCGGCATCATTCGAATGGTTTCAAGGGCCGGCGGAAAATTCCTATCCATCCATATCGGACTCGGTCATGATTCCACGGAGCCCCTTTGTTGGGAAACCACCATTGCCAATTTAAGGAATCTGGTTCGCTTTGGGGCGGATCACCAGGTAAGGATCTGCCTGGAGAACCTGGCCTGGGGATGGACCAGCAAACCCAACCTCTTTGAAAAATTGATCCGTTTAAGCGGGGCCGGGGTCACCTTTGATATCGGCCATGCCCAGGTATGTGAATCTGTTCAGAGCCAGCAGTACGCTGTTGAGGACTTTGTTACGCCCCACCCAAACCGTGTTTTTAATGCCCATGTTTACCATGAGGAGATTCCGGGCCTGGGTCACATGCCGCCTAAACGTATTGAGGATATTGAGGGCCGTCTGGCCCTTCTGTCCAGCGTGGGCTGCCAATGGTGGGCCATTGAAATCAAGGTCCCCGGTCCTTTGATCACCACCAAAAAGATCGTTGATGACTATCTGGTCCATGGCAGGGGCGCCGCCCCGGAGGCGCACTAGATGATCGGCAACCATCCAAAAATCATGGTGATCCTTTTAGATGGCCTTGGGGATCGGTCCTACCCCATTCTGAACCATCAAACCCCCCTTCAGGCGGCCCATACCCCCAACCTTGACCGGCTGGCGACCATGGGCGGTAGTGGACTCTTTCATGGGGCGGCCATAGGCCAGTGCCTGCCCAGTGAAATGGCCCATTATCTTCTTTTCGGCTACGATGCGAAGCATTTTCCCGGCCGGGGGCTGCTGGAAGCGGTGGGGTTTGGCGTGCCTTTTGATGACGAGGATGTTCTTTCTCTGGCGCATCTGTCCAGTGTGGAGATACAGAGAAATACACCTGTTCTGGCGCTTCCCCGTAAAGAAGTCCCATGGAATAAAGACGAACTCAATTCCCTTTATGGAGCGTTGGAATCTTTTGAAACCAAAGGCATCCGGTTTGACCTTCATCGCACAGGCCATAATGATGCGATTCTGGTGATGTCCGGAAATGCGTCTCCCCACGTATCAGATTCGGACCCCATAACGGCGGGATATGCCATGGCCCGGATTATTCCCATGGCGGGGAATCCTGAGCCGGAGCAGGCGAAAAAAACGGCGGCGGCTTTAAACGCCTATCTCGTTCATTGCCACAGGGTGTTGACCACGCATCCGGTCAATTGCCGCCGAAATGACGCTGGGCTGGCCATGGCCAACTTTCTGGCTACCCAACGGTGCGGCAGGAGGGTTTTACAGGTTCCTTTCCCGCAAAGATGGGGCCTCAAGGGGATGCTGATCGCGTCCGGGGCTGTGTATCAAGGGCTTGCTCACGAACTGGGATTGGATTTCGTGAAGGTGACCGATGGGTCGGATCCGGGTAAGGATTTGCGGGAACGTATCACCCTGGCCCTTAACGACCATGCCCACGATTTTTTTCACGTGCATACCAAAACGCCGGATCAGGCCGCTCACAAAGGGGATCCTGTATTGAAACGGGACGTTATTACATCTCTCGATCAGGGACTAGACCAATTGGTTGCTGCTCTGGAAACCAGGGACGACCTGCTGGTGGCCGTTACCGCAGATCACTCAACGCCCAGCGATTCCAGCCTGATCCATTCCGGGGAACCGGTTCCCGTGATGTTGACAGGCGCCAACGTGAGGCGTGACCAGGTAACGGCCTTCGATGAAATTCAATGCGCCCAAGGGTGCGTGGGTCCACTTCGCGGTGATGAACTGTTGCGTCTTCTGCTCAACTATGCCGATCGCGCCATATTAACGGGGCACCGCCTGGGGCCCAAAGAAGAAGCTTTTTTTCCACGCCGATATGAACCGTTTTCTTTGAGCAACCCAGCCGACTAAAAATCTTCATGAAGCTTCCTGAAGGCGACGACCCGGTTCATTGCCATAGGATTTTCCGCATGCCGGTGCGTTGTGTATCGGAAATTCCAGATTGAAAAAGGGACGTTCAAAGATTAGCTTGTGAAATTGTAAATGGTTTAAGATCATTATAAAAGCGCCTTAAAGGGATACCCAAAGAGAAATAAACATCATGAGCAAAAAAAAAGAAATTCGTCTCACACAAACCGTGAAAGGCTCCGGCTGAGCGTCCAAACTGCCGCCAGGGGACCTGGATCGGGCGCTTTGTGGAATGGCATTTCCAACGGATGAAAATGTAATTGTGGGTCTGGACCGCGCGGACGATGCCGGTGTCTATCGGGTGAACGATGATCTCGCTCTGATTCAGACCGTGGATTTCTTCACCCCCATCGTCGATGATCCCTATTGGTTCGGGCAGATTGCGGCCGCCAATGCGTTAAGTGATGTTTACGCCATGGGCGGCATCCCCAAAACCGCCATGAATCTGGTGGGGTTTCCCATTGGGGAAATGGATATTTCGATTCTTCGAGAGATTATTGAAGGTGGCATCGAGAAGATGAAAGAGGCCGGGGTGGTTCTGGTGGGCGGTCACAGTGTGGAGGATGCGGAGCTGAAATACGGTTTGAGCGTTACCGGCTTCATTCACCCGGACCGCGTTTTGACCAAGAAAAATCTAAAAGACGGCGATCATCTGATTCTGACCAAACCCCTGGGAACCGGGATTGTGAACACGGCCATTAAAGGAGGGATTGCTTCACCGAAGGTGATTGAGCGGGTGACGCATCTCATGGCGCGGCTGAATCGGAAACCGGCCGAGATTATGAGTCGCTATGAAGTGCATGCCTGCACCGATATCACGGGATTTGGTCTTATTGGACACCTGGCGGAAATGGTTCTCGATTCGGTAAACGGTATTCGGCTGCAAAGTGAAAAAATACCCATTATTCCGGAAGCCCAGGAATATGCACAGATGGGGTTTATTCCCGCCGGTGCGTATCGAAACAGGGAGTTTCGTGCTTCCATGACGGAGTTTGCCCCTTCAGTGGATCGCTTCCTTCAGGACCTTCTCTTTGATCCCCAGACATCAGGGGGACTTCTTATCTGCGTTTCTAAGAAGGATTCCCGGGCGCTGGAAAAAGAATTGAAAACGGATGGGGTCCAGGATGCTGTGATCATTGGGGAAGTGGTAAAAAATGGTGGGGAAAAGATTTTTGTCCAATAACCGTAGGGGCAGGCCCCCGTGCCTGCCCGACACAAGGGAGAATTAAATGAACACAAAAATCGATTGCCGGGGTCTGGCCTGTCCCGCCCCGGTACTGAAGACAAAGGAATTGATTGAACAGGAGCAACCCGAAAACCTGGTGGTTGTGGTGGACAACGAAGCGGCAAAAGAGAATGTCACGCGGTTTATGGAGCATCAGGGGTTTGCTGTGTCCACAAGTGTGGAAGGTAGCGACTTCCAAGTGTCGGGACGTGCTGAAGGGGGTGCCAAAGCTGCCCCCGTTAAAACCGTGGAACCGGAAGAATTGAAACAGAAAATTATGGTAATGGTGGGAACCGACCGAATGGGCTATGGGGATGATGACTTGGGCCTGAAACTCATGGTCAGTTTTCTGAAAACCCTCAAAGAGATGGGCGGAGAGCTTTGGCGCCTGGTTTTTGTCAACAACGGTGTCAAAATGACCGTTTCAGAATCAGAGGTGCTGCCGGTTCTCAAGGAGCTGGAAGAAGGGGGCGTTCATGTCCTTGTTTGCGGCACCTGTCTCAACCATTTCAATCTTCTTGAAAAAAAGGTGGTGGGAGAGACCACCAATATGTTAGATATTGTAACGGCCATGCAGCTGGCCGACAAGGTAATCAATATCTGATACTTTCTTTCCATGACAAAGAAAGGGTTTTTTTTCAGCAAAAGCCGGAGGAAAAATCCATGGGAACAAACGCCGAACCAGACAATCCGCAAAAAGGAAAGAGCAAAGCCGACAAGGTGGATGAGTTCCTGGCACGGTCCCGCCGGAATCAAGCTCAAAAAGAGAAAAACTACCGGGAACAATCCCTCAAAATTCATCCCTGGGTGTGCGCTCGCTGCGGCAGAGAGTTCACAAACCGAAATGTCCACCAATTGACCGTTCACCACAAAGATCACAACCACGAAAACAACCCTTCTGACGGCAGTAACTGGGAAAATCTTTGTATCTATTGTCATGACAATGAACATCGCCGCCATCTGGATTATCTGGATGGTGCCCATATAGACGTGGGAGACGAAAAAAGTGATACCTTTACCCATAATCCCTTTGAAAAGCTGAAAGGCCTGATGGTGAAAAAATAGGATTGCTTGTGTTTGTGTAATTCAGCCTGGCGCTTTTCCCTTTTGAGCGAAGACCCATTTGGGGACTTTCACCATTGCTTATCTTCCTCATCTTTTGTATATTCCAGCATAAATCAATTCCATAGAAGAAAATGATGGAGCGTAATAGGGGGTGAACATGGGCAATAAAAAGGGGGGGCTTGTGTGGCTGTGGGTTCTGCTGGTTATTGGTGCGGCAGCAGCCGTCGGGTATGGTTGGTATAAATATGCACAACCTAAAACCGAAGAGGTGACGGTGGAGGTGACCGTATCCGAAGAAGTGCCCCCGGGTGAAGCGGCCAAAAAGGGCCTTGGCAAGGATCTATCCGAGAAACGGGACAATGTTCTGGATACTGCCGACAAGGCTCAGAAAGCAGAAAATGTTCCTGCTGACCATACCTCCGATCAACCTGTCAATGAGGCGGATGCTTTATCGAAACTACAACCCACCGGGAAAATGGTGGAGTATCGGTTTAAACCAGATGAAAAGAAGGCACAACTGCCGGAGTTACCCGGTCAGAAAGATATTAAAGAAGGTGCGGCTGATAAAAAAGCCCGTTATTGCGAATTGATTGCTCAGTATGTACAGGATTATTTTCAGTATCTGGACACGACAAAATATATTCAAAGCTTGAAACTGGGAGAAACTTCTTTTGCCCGTTTTAAACAGGTTATGGAACGGCTGGTGTCCAAACCACCCATTCCAGCCGGTGAAGGGGTTGATCCCGCCATTATGGTTAAAAATATATATTTTTTCTGTCGTGCGCTGGATAAAAAGGATTTGTATTTGATCAAGCAGGTGGTCTCCCACGACCGGGACAGTCTGGAAGACAATATGGGCATGTTTTACCAGTGGCTGATGCTGGGTGACAGCTGCCCTAATCCGGGGAATGTGAGGCCTTCTTTCGAGGTCCTTTATCGATATGCAGGTTTTTTCCTGGATACCACCGGTGGCAGGGCATACATGTTCAGAAGGGGACTGAAAGTGCGACTTCTGGTTTCTTACTATTCAGTTCTGATCATATATCAGGCGGATAAGGCAGGTAAAAACAGTTACGGTATTGATGCGTTGCCCCACATCCGAATGCTCATGGAGGAAATGGCCAACTATCCGGATCTACAGTATAAAGAAGGATATCTGGAAACGCTCACGAAAATCAAAAGTTTTTATTCAAGCAGACGGTAAGCGCCTACCAAAAGCCAACCTAAAAAAATATGGGGCGGCTCCAAAATACATTCAACGGGAGCCGCCCCGGAAACATTCTCACATCTTCTGCTGTTTTACTTCACACGGCCTTCCTTCCAGGCCTGAATCAGTTTGTCGTAGTCAACTGTCATGCCTTTGGGTTTTTCATTGGCCAGTTTAGCCTTGGGTGAACCCGCTTTACTGAGCCAGACATTGGGGTCAATGCATTCATTGAGCTTCGGACCGCATTCCTTCTGTGCGCCGGCACGTTCGATGCGCTGCATGACCTTGTCCTGTTCACGGGCCAGATTGTCCATGGCCCTGTCCACGGTCACTTCACCGGAAACCGCNTCACCCACGTTCTGCCACCACAGCTGGGCCAGTTTGGGGTAATCCGGNACGTTGGTACCGGTAGGGGTCCAGGCGACTCGAGCCGGACTGCGNTAGAATTCCACCAGACCGCCCAGTTTCGGCGCCCTGTCGGTAAAGGCCTGGCTTCGAATGTCGCTGTCACGAATGGGGGTCAACCCCACAAGAGCCTTTTTAAGAGAGGTGGTCTTGGCAACGCAGAATTGAGCGAAAAGCCATGCGGCTTTGCGGCGGTCCAACGGTGTGCTTTTCATGAAGGTCCAGGAACCGCAATCCTGATAACCCAGTTTCATCCCTTCTTCCCAGTAGGGACCATGGGGCGAAGGGGCCATGCGCCATTTGGGTGTGCCGTCCGCATTAACCGTCGGACCGGGGGCAACCATATCGGGCACAAAGGCCGTGTACCAGAAGATCTGCTGGGCCACATTTCCTTTTGCCAGAATCGGCAGGTAGGTGTAGAAGTCCAGTCCCAGACATCCGGGAGGCGCATATTTCCTCAGCCATTCCATGTATTTGCGAAGTGCATATTTGGCGGCGGGGCTATTGGCGGCGCCACCGCGGCAGACACTGGATCCCACGGGGGTACATCCTTCCACGCGAATGCCCCATTCATCCACCGGCTTGCCATTGGGAAGCCCTTTGCTGCCCACACCAGCCATGGAAAGCCACGCATCCGTAAAGCGCCAGCCCAGATCGGGGGCTTTCTTACCATAGTCGTTATGGCCGTAAACGCGCTTTCCATCAATCTCTTTCACATGTTCCGTAAAGAATTCCGCTATGTCTTCATAGGCGGACCAGTTGACCGGAACACCCAGCTCATAGCCATAAAGTTCTTTAAATTGTTTCCGGAAGTCTTCACGCTTGAACCAGTCGTAACGGAACCAGTAAAGATTGGCGAACTGCTGGTCCGGAAGCTGATAGATCTTGCCATCCGGCCCCGTGGTAAAAGAGATGCCCATAAAATCGGGAACATCCAGGGTGGGGAGGGTTACGTCCTTGCCTTCACCCGCCATGAAATCGCTCAGCGGAACCACAAATCCATAGCGCATGTGGGTTCCAATAAGGTCGGAGTCGTTGACCCACGCGTCATAGATGTTTTTTCCAGAGGCCCACTGGGTCTGAAGCTTTTCGATTACATCCCCTTCCTGAATGAGGTCAAAGGCCACTTTGATGCCGGTAATTTCCTCAAAGGCTTTGGTGAGCACTTTGGCTTCGTATTCATGGGTGGGAATGGTTTCGGAAACCACCTTGATCTCCATTCCCTTAAAAGGTTCGGCTGCCTTGATGAACCATTCCATTTCTTTCATCTGTTGGTCTTTGGTCAGCGTGGATGGCTGAAATTCACTGTCTACCCACTTCTTTGCGGCGTCCATCTGCGGTGACGCCCAGCTCGGGGCGCTCAAAAAAATGAGCGCCAGTGCTGCGATCACACAGAAAAAGGTCTTGCTTCTGTTCATAGCTAAATCTCCTTTCAGATCGACAGGGTTAATGGTGCGCGTCTTGCCGGTTGGTTTACTGAAAGCCGGGGCAAGATCACGAAAAGCTACCGGTTACAGAGCGCCTTCATCAAATGTTTGTCACCACCTCCTTTCCGGTTGGATCAGGTAAATCTTCAAAGGTTATGGAAACACTCAGCCATATGCATTCTATACGCTGCATTTCCTGCCTTAGCCCCAGATCATCACCACGAGAATCCAGAAAACCACCAGCGCCAGCAGTATCCAAAGGGAAAGCTTTATCAGTGAAATCCAGGCGAAAAAAATGTAAACACCACTCAATATGCCGATAAAAAGCCGGTCTCCCGGTGTAGTGGGAATGGGCAGGAACCCGCGACGCTCCAGGGAAGGGCTTACGGTCTGCCAGACGGTCATGCCAATCACGATCAAAATAATGGTACCACAGAAAATGGCCGTGGGGACGGTCCATTCCATCCATGCCAAAGTGAATTTCATGGTCCTTCTCCTCTATACCCGGCCCAGGGCAAAGCCCTTGGCCATGTGATTGCGTACAAACCAGATCACCAGCGCCCCCGGCACAATGGTCAGTATGCCGGCAGCGGCCAGCAGCCCGAAATCAAGTCCTGAAGCGCTGATGGTTCGGGTCATAATGGCCGAGATGGGTTTGGCTTCGGTGACGGTTAATGTTCGCGCCAGCAGCAGCTCAACCCAGCTGAACATGAAACAGAAAAATGCGGTAACGCCGACCCCTGCCCGGATGAGCGGTATAAAAATGGTAATAAAAAACCGGGGAAAGCTGTAGCCGTCGATAAAAGCGGTTTCGTCGATCTCGCGGGGGATGCCGGACATGAATCCTTCCAAAATCCATACGGCCAGCGGCACATTGAACAAGCAGTGGGCCAGGGCCACGGCAATGTGTGTATCCAGAAGCCCCACCGTTGAATAGAGCTGAAAGAAAGGAAGGGCAAAAACAGCGGCCGGTGCCATGCGGTTGGTGAGCAGCCAGAAAAACATCTGCTTGTCGCCTACAAACTGATAACGAGAAAAGGCATAGGCGGCGGGTAAGGCCACAGAAAGGGAGATCACGGTATTTAAGGCCACGTAGATCATGGAGTTCACATATCCCATATACCAGGAGGAATCCGTGAAGATCTTCATGTAGTTCATGAAGGTGATGTTCTTGGGATACAAAGCGAATGTCGCCAAAATATCCGCATTGGACCGCAAAGACATATTGAGCATCCAGTAAATGGGAACCAGCAGCAGGATAAAGTATATGGCGAGCCCAAAGTATTTTTTCTTTCCTTTCATACCTTGTCCCCCTTTCCGACTCTTTCCAGGGCCTGATAGAAGATGAAACTGAAGAGCAGCACGATAACAAAATAGATGAGAGAGAACGCCCCGCCCGGCCCCAGGTCAAACTGTAGCAGCGCAATTTTGACCAGATAAATGGAGAGGAAGGTCGTGGAATTGCCGGGACCTCCTCCTGTGAGCACAAAGGGTTCCGCGTAGATGAGAAAGCTGTCCATGAACCGAAGGAGAAAAGCGATGGTCAGCACCCCGCGCATCTTCGGCAGCTGAATGTACAAAAAGGTGGACCATGCCGATGCCCCGTCGATTCTGGCGGCCTGATAATAGGCTTCGGGGATNGCCCGCAGGCCCGCATAGGCCAGCAGCGCCACCAGCGGGGTCCAGTGCCAGACTTCCATGAGCATCAGTGTTATCCAGGCATCCAGGGGATGTGCCGTATGGTCAAATGGGATACCCAAAAAGTTGTTCATGCCGGCTCCCAAGAGCCCGATATCCGGCCGGGTGAAAATCATCCAGATGGTGCCGATGGTATTCCAGGGGATCAAAAGCGGCAAGGCGATGGTCACCAGGCAGACGGGTGCTCCCCACCCTTTCTTGGGCATGGCCAGGGCTATGAGGATTCCCAGAGGCATTTCGATGAGCAGCACCAGTCCGGAGAAGAGAAACTGGCGCCAGAGGGCATCATGAAGCCGTTTGTCGGCCAGCATTTCCTGAAACCATTCGGTGCCCACAAAAATGGCCTGGCCCGGGCCGAAAATATCCTGAACCGAATAATTGATGACGGTCATCAAAGGAATGATGGCACTGAAAGCGACGATGACAAAAACCGGCAGCACCAACAGCCAGGCCCTGTTGTTCGGCCATTTTTCCATAGCAAGATCCTGTTTATAATTGAAAGTTTAGGTTATTTAATCAACCATCCATCCGCAAACAGACGAACCCATTCCGGTGGGAACGACAAATACGCCGTTTTTTCGGGAATGGGGCGATCTTCGAACACGCTGGCCTTTAGCGTACTGTTTCCCAGTTTAAGGGTCACAATCCTGTTGCTGCCCTGATCTTCAATCATCCTGACCGAGGCCTTTACCCGATCATCCCGCGGTTGGGTGTGGACGCCCAGGTACATGGGGCGAATGCCCAGTTCCAATTGACCCTTTTCATTTCGACCCTTCTCCGCCGTTGCCGCATCCAGCTTGATATGGGTGCCGTTAACTCGGGCTCGGTTCCCATCAAGGGTGCATTTCATGAAGTTCATCCCCGGACTGCCGATAAAGTAGCCCACAAACCGGTGTTCGGGGTTTTCAAAGAGCTCCTGGGGAGATCCGATCTGAACCATTTCACCTTCAAACATGACCGCCACCTGGTCGGCAAAGGTTAGGGCTTCCACCTGGTCGTGGGTGACATAGATGAAGGTCAGCTTCAGTTTTTCGTGAATTTCCTTGAGCTTGCGTCGCAGATGCCATTTCAGTTGAGGGTCAATGACCGTTAGCGGCTCATCAAAAAGAATCGCTGCCACATCGCTTCTGACCAGGCCACGACCCAATGAAATCTTTTGTTTGGCGTCGGCTGCCAGACCCGAGGCCCTTTTCTTGAGAAAATCGGTCAAGTCCAGTATGTCAGCAATTTCAAGGACCCGCTCTCTCACCTGGGTCTCGCTGACCCCCCGGTTTCGCAGGGGAAAGGCCAGATTATTGTAAACACTCATGGTGTCGTAAAGTACAGGAAACTGGAAGACCTGGGCAATGTTGCGCTTTTCGGGTGGTAGCGCGGTCACGTCTTTTCCGTCGTACAGGACCCGGCCCTTGCTGGGAACCAGCAGTCCGGAGACAATATTGAGTAAGGTGGTCTTGCCGCAGCCCGAAGGACCTAAAAGGGCACATGCCGCACCGTCCTCCCACACATTGTGTATTCGTTTCAACGCATAATCCGAATCCTTGGAAGGCTTTGGCAGATAGCTGTGGGCGACTTCATTTAACTCAATGCGAGCCATTGTCTTCTCCTAACCGAGCGTGGCTCTGAGGGCATCCGGCGACGGGGATGCGACCAAGAGGCCATCTTCGTCATACACAAAAAATTGGGAAGGATTCACATATATGGTAATATTCGCACCGATTCGAGCCGAACGGACGCCCTTTTCCTGAACCACCAGCTGGAATTCGCTGTGGGTGGCATGGATAAATGTTTCCGACCCGTTGATTTCTGATAATTCTACTTTCGCGGGAATTTCCACATCCGCTTCGCTTCTCCTGGTTAAGAACAGATGATTGGAACGGACCCCGAATAGATGCTTCCCTTGGTTCAAGGATTTCATGTGGTCTACAAAGGGCATTTCGATGTCCTGCCCCAATTTAACAGCTTTCTGCGTCACTATGCCGGTCAGGAAATTGATGGGAGGGTCGCTGAACACTTCCGCAACCCGGGTAGTTGTCGGACGATGGTAAACCTCCGCTGTGGGACCTGTCTGCAGGATGCGCCCCTCGTCCATGACCACGATATTTCCCCCCAGCATCAACGCTTCAGTGGGTTCCGTTGTGGTATAACCACGATGGCTGCCCGTGTTTCAAAAATTTCCTGCAGTTCCTCCCGCAGCTCTTCACGCAGTTTGTAGTCCAGATTGACCAGCGGTTCGTCCAACAGCAGAAGGTCTGTTTCTTTGACCAGGGCACGGGCAATGGCAACACGCTGTTGCTGGCCGCCTGAAAGTTCACTGGGATAGCGGCCCAGAAGGTTGTCAATGCGCAGCATTTCAGCTGTGCTTCTAACCCGTTGGTCAATTTCAGCTTTTGGTAAGCCGGCTATTTTCAGGGGTGAGGCAATGTTCTTGTATATGGTGAGAGAGGGGTAGTTGATGAACTGCTGGTACACCATGGCAATATTGCGTTTTCGAACAGACCTGCCGGTGACGTTAACCCCATTTTCAATCACTCGACCGGAAGTAGGGCGGTCAAGGCCCGCCAATAATCGAAGAAGGGATGTTTTGCCGGCCAGGGTGCGGCCGAGCAGGATATTGCGCGAGCCGCTTTCAAAAGAGAGGCTGACGTTGTCGATGTGGGTTTCCCGTCCGACCTTCTTGGTAATTCCCTCTAAGGATAAGGACATAATCGCATCCTCGTATTATCTCTGGTCTTTCACCATAGGGTAAGCGGGGTCAGGCCCACATTTATAGCAAAAGCGTTTGAATTCCGCAATCACTTCAATGTTGGACATCTTTTGACGTCACACCCCGCATATTGGAAAATGCTTCTACTGCCGCATAGGCGCTGCTGATGGCCAACCCTGAGCCACACTTCATTCGCATCCAGTCCTGATGAGCGAGTATGGAACCGGCTGCAAATAGCTTTTCAAAGGCCGGCTCTCCCCCGGGGTTGAGAGGGCGAAACTGATTGTCGATGTTTAAGCCGGCCCGGTTGGCCGGATGCCCCCGCAAATCCAGAAAACGCTCATGGTGCCAATGCTCTCTTTTTTCCGGCTGATGAACCGGAAGATCGAAGAGGGGCTCCCGAATTTTATCCCGATCAGCCCTGAGGCCGTGCGCCCAGAACCGCCCCGTCGCCAGTACGACCCCCTCGGTACGGATCCATTTCCTGCCGGCGCCGTGGCCCACAGCCAGAAGGAAGGTGCCGTCGCTCTCTTTTTCCCAGGACTGGATCCGTTCAGGAAAAAAGAGTTTGACGCCTCGCTCTGCCAGCCCTTGAGTGAAGACCTCGTTTAATCTGAGGCCCGGAACGGAGAGCGGTGTTGTGGGAATTTCAAATATTTTTACCCCTAGTTCACGGGAAAGTGCTTCGATGATTTCGTGAGGTCGTTTCATTCCGAGCACGGCCGGTAAGCCGACGCTTTCGGCATCTTTGAGGTGGGGACGGATGAGATGGACCAGGTTTTCCACGCTATCGGCAGTCTCCATATCCCGGGCCAGAATATCGCCGGCAACCAGGGGGGATGCGTTTAACGAATTTGCCAAACGGATGTTTTTCCAGCGAAGTCCCGGCCACTGGCCCATCAATCTTTTCGAAATCTGGGCGGCATTGAAATCCTTCAGTTCCTCAAATCCGACAATCAGGCAAGGGCGTTTTTCTTTAAGGGCCAAAACCCCTTCCCACATGGTCTGAGGGACGTAATAGCTGAACTTGGTGGTACCCAGCAGGGTCATGAGTTCTGAATTATGGTTGCCGTTTTTCACGTAAGCGAGGTTGTTTTTTTCTAGAAAGGAAACCACTTTCGCCAGTGATTCCTTTATGACGTTAGGATCCATCCGTGCATAGGGATGATCCGGGATATCGTTTGAAACGGCATCAATGGCAGCCCATGGGTCCTCCCATCGACGGGCGTTTTCAACCGGATGGGTTCCCATGAGATCCAAAAGACCGGTGGCAAAAATCAGTCCTCCGGAAACGCCGGCCTGAGCAACGGAAAACCCTTTTTCAGCGGCAAAAAAGGCCGCGGCCATGCCTGAAAGTCCGCACCCGATGATGGTCAGGTCACAGGTTGCTGGCGCATTTTTTGTCATCATCGATGTAACCATCACCCACAGGCCTCCAGATCAAAAGCGCCGCAATAAAGGGCTTCTTTGAGTTCTGCCTGCATTATCTGTCCGTGCCACAGGACTGGCCGTTCACCCGTCCATCGTCCCTGTAAAAAGCGTCCAAGGTCGTTGAGACTGTCATAGGCGTCTATCTGACCGTTTTCCTCTAAAAAAGCTGAAACCCGCTTTCCGCAGAATGTTCCCTGGCAGGCACCCTTTCCCACCCGGCTTCGAAGGCCGATGGCCAGCAGGTTGAGATCTCCGTCTTTATCCTTAACGGCCTGAACAATGCTTTTTATGGTGCTTTCAGGTACCATCTCACATTCACAGAGGATCGGGTCGTTACTATGGTTTTTGAACCAGTGTTTGGGGCCCAGGGCCGGTTCGGTCCATTTTCCGGAAGCAGAAGATGGAAGGGGTTCGGTGCGGGTCAAACACGGTTCGTGGATCCCCAGTTTTTCACATATCAGATCCGCCGTTTTCTCCGCCATAAAGCGGAAGGTGGTCAATTTTCCAGAAGGGATGGTGGCGAAGTTTTCAACACCATCGGAAACGTGATCCAGCAGGGTGAAACCGCGGCTCACGGAACGGTCATCAAGCTTTGAATCCACTTTCAGAAGCGGCCGAACGCCTGCATAGGAACGGATATAGCGAATGCCTTTCAAGGTGGGGATCATTTGAGATCCTTCTTTGACAATCAAGTCCACCTCTTTAATGGTCGGGGTGATCAGGTCTGGAGAATCGATTCTGACGGAGGTCGTTCCCAAAAGTGAAACGGTCCCACCCGGAACCAGAATATCCCCGTCTCCGGGGCTGCGCAGCCGGTTGACCACACGCTCTGTGACCCTGTGGGCGGTAACCAATAGCGTGCCTTTGGAATACAGCATTTCGATATCGAGTCCTGCCAGCGCAGCCACTTTTCCGACCCAGGGTCCTGCGGCGTTGATGACCTGCTCAGGCTGAACAAGGGTCTCTTCGCCGGTGACCCTATTGGCCAAGTGAACGGTTTTGATTCGCCGGTTTTCTATTTGAAAGTCGACTACCTTGGTGTTGCACAAGAGCGTTCCGCCCAATTCCTGAGCATGGGCTATGTTTTCAAGGGAGATTTGGAAAGGATCTATGGCTGCATCATCCACTTTGTATGCGGCGATGATTTTGCTCGATAGGATGGTTCAAGATTTCCCGCATCTTTAGGGTCAATCCATTGGCAGGGAATGCCGCACTTTTGGCAAAGGGAGGGAAATTCAGCAGCATAGGCCTCATCATCCCCCTCAACGGCCACAAACAACCCGCCGGTGTCATCAATGCAGTGGGGTGCCACTCGCTTCAGTATTTCATTTTCCTGATGACATTCTTTCGCTGCCGCCGGGTCGGTGGAAACATACCGTCCACCGCTATGGAGCAATCCGTGGTTTCTGCCCGAGGCACCCGCATTGATATCTCTCTGTTCAACCAACAGGATCTGCACTCCTCGCAGTGCCAGATCTCTCGCAAGACCGGTGCCGGTAACGCCTCCTCCGATGATGAGTGCCTGTGTTCGCAAAAATTCCTCCATCTTGAGACTTCCTCTGCCGGGCTGCGAAGACCATCTGCTGGAATAATCGTGAATATTGTGTTTTGTAACCCGTAGATAAATTCCTATCTGGAACAAAACTGACTGTCAAGAAAAAATTGCGGTTTCATACGTTTATTCTAATTTCGTGTTCGCTAATGAAATTTTTGAGCGGTTTATTTAAGATTTATGCGTTGAAAATAGGCATTTTTATCAAAATGCGACAAAAATGTTCGTTTGTGAAATTTTTTCTTGAAAAGCTTGATCCCTTTTGATTCTGTTGATACCATGAGAAAAAAAGCAGGTCTGAAAAGCCCAGATACCTTCACGAAAAAGCCGGGCAGGGGAGATTGCGACGTGCTGGAAAACAAAGACAGGGCCAATGGCCCAAACAAAGCCCGCGGAAAATCAGTTCTTCTCCGCCAAAGGAAGATCGTTGATCTCGTCAAGTCCCTCGGGTTTGTATCCATTGAGAGCCTGTCAACTAATTTTTCGGTGACACCCCAAACCATCCGCAGAGACATCAACGAACTGACCCAGGCTGGGCAGCTCCAACGTCATCACGGGGGGGCAGGCCTCCCCTCCAGCGTCAAAAACGTGGCCTATACGACCCGCAAGGTGATGTGCATGCCGGAAAAAAGGAGAATCGCTCACCTGCTGGCCCGGCACATCCCCGACAATGCATCCCTTTTTATCGATATCGGAACTACCACTGAAGAAGTGGCCAACGCCCTGATTCATCACGAAGGCCTCAGGGTCATCACCAACAATTTGAATGTGGCCAACATTCTAAGTGAAAATGAAGACTTTGAAGTCATAGTGGCCGGCGGCGTGGTGCGGAGCCGGGACAGGGGGATTACGGGGAAAGCAACGGTGGACTTCATCCGGCAGTTTAAAATCGATTTCGGCATCATCAGCGTCAGCGGTATTGATGCGGAAGGTTGTCTGCTGGACTTCGATTATCAGGAGGTCGGTGTGGGGCAGACCATCATTTTAAATTCTCGTAAAGTTTACCTCGTGGCAGACCACACAAAATTCGGCCGTGAGGCTATGGTGCGCCTCTGCAACCTTCGGGATATCGATGGGCTTTTTACGGACCAAAGGCCGGAAGAAAAGATTTGCGGGATACTTTCTGAGGCTCAAGTCCCGCTCCATGTGGCAGGGCCCCGGGAAAAAGTTTCTTGAATCTGTTTACATTTACCGTACTTTCCTTTGAAATGCCGTCATAATGGGGCTGTGTGAACATTCGGTTTACGGTTGCACCCAAAGCGGTTATATGAGACAGTGAAAGAGAAAAAATCAAATTGAATCTGATGCGCGGGCGTTTGAATCGAATCTTGATTACGGGAAGCGTAGGTGGGCCATGCAGGAAAATTTCGCAGATTCTTCATTTTTTGCCCTGAACCGGGTCATTGATGTCATATATCGGGATGAAGAGGACATCGGTGACATCCTTTTCTTTATTGTTTCGCTGGCTGCTGAAGTCCTGGGTGCCCGGGGAAGCACCATCAGGATTTTGGAGCAGGGGACCTTCCATCTGAAACTGGCTTCCTCTTACGGTCTCACGAAAGCCTATCTGAATTCAGGCGCCATTGATTTTGGCAAAAGTGTTACCGAAATTCTGGCCGGCGATATTATTATCATCAACGACTTTGAAAACGATTCACGAATTCAAAACCTGAGTGCAGCCAAAAAAGAAGGTTTAAATTCGGTGATTGGACTGCCTTTCACCGTAAATGAAACCACCTATACGATTCTGAGGGTTTACTTTGCCGCAAAAAAGGTGCCGACACAGGACGATATCCAATTCCTGAACAGCCTTGGCAAGTTGAGCTGCCTGGCCATTGAACGAGCCGCCATCAACAGTCTGCGGTCCGCAACATCGGCTCGAAACCGTTGATTAACAGGAAGGGCTAATTTTTTTCAAGGCGTTTGAGAATGTTTTCGGAGGAACCGTTCTGAATACGGATGGATGGTTTTGTTCCTTGAATGTTCCCCTGAGATGATTTGGAATTTTCTTTTGGGAAGCCCTGTTTTCTTGGCAAGAAAATTGACGAGTGCTTTGTTGGCTTTCCCCTCTACGGGCGGTGCGGTGAGTTTTATTCGGTAAACGCCGTCCGTTTTACCCGCTATTTCAGTCCTTGAGGAACGGGGCACCACTTTACCTGTATCACCGTCTCCATGCTTTTGCCCGGGGCGCCTGTTTCACTACCCGCCCATTCGAATTGCCATTTCCGCTAGACTTCGCACCAGAAAAGATTGGATGAAAACAATCACCAGAATGACGATAATAGGAGAAAAGTCGATTCCACCGAAACTGATCGGGAGCCGTCGCCTGATCTGATAGAGCACCGGCTCGGTGACAGCGTTCAAAAAACGTATAATGGGGTTATGCGGATCCGGGTTAACCCAGGAAACCACGGCGCGGGCGATAATGATCCACATGTACAGGGTTAAAGCGATATCGAGTATTTTGGCGATGGCCGCCAGAAAATTTCCGATAACAAACATGAAATATGTCTCCCTTCAGGAATCGAAAAATGTTTTTTTAAAACCATGAACCGGCAACTGCAAACCGTAAACAATTCTTAACCATACGCCAACCCGGGTATGTCGAAGCAATCCATAAGCCGGGTTCTGTTTTTCGAAAAGGTCACCCTCTTTCGAAACAATGGCCATTCATCTAGCCTCGCCGTTGCCGGCGAGATCAAGCGACCTACCCGGGAACTCGAGCGGACCACCCACAACGTTCCCCTATTTGGTTTTGCTCCAGGCGGGGTTTACAAAGCCTCTGCCGTCACCGGCGGAGCTGGTGAGCTCTTACCTCACCCTTTCACCCTTACCAGGCACTCAGTTAACTGTCAGCAATCAGGTGTCAAAATTCTGAAAAAGCATTCCGCTAATTCGCTGATCGTTAACCGGTAACTAAGTGCCTGGCGGTTTCCTTTCTGTTGCACTTTCCTTCCCGTCGCCGGGACTGGGGGTTACCCAGCGCCTTGTCCTTTGGAGCCCGGACTTTCCTCCCCCCATGTGAATGACATGGGCAGCGGTCATTTGTTTTACTTCGGCATACCCGGGTTAACGTATGGCGTAAAGTTTATGGTTTAAAATAAAAATCAAAAACGACAATGCTGGATTTCAGGATTCCCCCTGACTGTTTTGATCGTCCTGATAACGTTCGTCCTCTCCCCAATACATGATCCGTGCGCAATTGGGACAGTTCATGAGCTTGTCCCCGCGGATCAACTCATTGAACTTCTGGGGCGGAATCGCCATGTGGCATGCCTGGCAAACCCCGTTGATAACCGGGGTAATGGCGATACCGTTTCTGTGGCCTCTGAGAATGTCATATTTTTTCAAAAGCGATCTGTCCGTGGCTTTGCAGCAGTTCTGACGATCCTTTTCAAGTTTTTCAAGGTCCTTCTCCAGAATTTTCATGTCTCTCAGGATTTGTTTCCGGTCCTGATCAAATTGTTGTTTCATGACCTCAGTTTTTTTTCGGTTGTCATCGCAGACGTTTACCAGCGCATCTTTCTGCTCCATCAGTTCAATAACGTTTAACTCCAGCACCTCTTTATCACGCTTGATGCCGTCAATTTCCTTAAGCGCGGCCTTGTATTCTTTGTTTGATTTGATGTTCGATAATTTTGTTTCAGCCTTTTTCAAACGGTCATCCAGGTCTTGAATCTCCCGTTCCGTTTCCCGCCTCAAGTTGTCATGGGAGTCCAATTTGTCCATTTCTTCCTGCAATAGGGCCTGGGCTGTTTCAAGATCCTCTTTACGCTTTTGCACCGCTACAGGCCCCTTTTCTTTTTGGGCCAGTTTTTCCTTTATGCGGATATCATAAGCCTGAAGACCAATCAAATGCTTAATCGTTTCTTCCAAAGTTCTCACCTCTCACGACGTGTTTTTGGTTTGCGGGGTGTTTGTCTTAGGCAGTCCCGTCAGATTTTCCTGCCGTTTAAACGCTGGACGTCATCCAGATGGGGTCCACCTGGGTGCTATCTATTTCGACCCCAACTTCCCAACCTTCTTTTCTAAAAAAATCCTTCAAATTCCTGCAAAATATATTAAACGCCGTTTTTTCCGTGTGGAAATGTCCCCCGTCAATAAGCGCAATGCCAAGGGATTCTGCTTCAAGAGCGGCGTGATGGCCAACGTCTCCCGTAATTAGCGCGTCAGCCCCTTTTTCTGCAGCCGTTGATACCAGACTGCCGCCTGAACCTCCCACCACGGCAATACGCCGCAACGGCACGGCTTCTTGACCCACCAGACGAATGTGATCGGCGCCAAGACTCTTTTTCACAATCTTTGAAAAGCTAAGAAGATCCATGGGCTCGGATAAATCACCGACCCTTCCGAGTCCCATCCCGGACCCGTCCTCGTGAGGCTGTAGAATTTCCACATCTTGAAGGCCCAAAAGATTCGCCAGAATATCGTTGATGCCCCCCTTTGCAACATCCAGGTTGGTATGTGCGGTCACAACGGAAATATTCTTTTGTGCGGCCTGAACTAGGATTTGCCCGGGGTATGTGTTGACGTCAATATGGGAAACAGATTTGAAGATTAAGGGATGGTGGGTGAAGAGAACCTGAGCATCGGATTTGAAAGTGTTTTTCAGGGCGTCAAGGGTGGGATCCAGAGAAGAAAAGATTTTTTTTATCTGCTGCCCTGAATCCCCGATTTGAAGACCGGGGTTGTCCCATGGTTCTGCCAGCCTCATGGGTGCAATGCGCTCAATCAGCCGCAGAAAATCTCCCAATGTCGGTATCATATCAAAACCTGCCTTTGGCTCCTCATTCAAAAGGTAAAGGGCGTATCCTGCCTTAAGGATACGCCCTTCCTAAAATCTTCATTACCGATTCGGGTAAAACATTTCCATACGCATAAAAACTACAGGATTATCGTTTGTGGTGGGCCCACCTGGGTTCGAACCAGGGACCTACCGGTTATGAGCCGGTGGCTCTTCCAGCTGAGCTATGGGCCCTCCAAATGCATGGAACACCAAATGCCATTTCCCCAAACTTTTGGCGCGGTGCAGAATTTAGCAACAGCAATCCCAATAGGATGAGCATCCGGCCGGAATTTGTCAAGGAAAAAGCGGCAAAACCCGGACGGGTTGAAAATCAGTTATTGTCCATAAAACTTTTCAACTTTCTGCTTCGGCTGGGATGCCGCAGTTTTCTGAGGGCTTTGGCTTCAATCTGTCGAATGCGTTCGCGGGTTACACTGAAATCCCTTCCCACTTCTTCAAGGGTATGATCGGCCTTTTCACCAATACCAAAGCGCATGCGAAGGACCTTTTCTTCTCTTGGCGTCAGGGTGGTCAGGACTTTCCGGGTTTGTTCGGCCAAACCAAAATTGACCACGGCATCTCCCGGGGAAAGGATATTCTTGTCTTCTATAAAATCTCCCAGATGACTGTCTTCTTCTTCTCCAATGGGAGTTTCAAGAGAAATGGGCTCTTTTGCGATTTTCAGGACCTTTCGCACTTTGTCCAAAGGAAATTCCATCTTCTCGGCGATTTCCTCGCTTGTGGGTTCCCGGCCGTGCTCCTGAACCAGATAGCGGGAGGTTCTCATGAGTTTGTTGATGGTTTCGATCATATGAACCGGAATGCGAATGGTTCTGGCCTGGTCGGCAATAGCACGGGTAATGGCCTGCCGTATCCACCAGGTGGCATAGGTGCTGAACTTATATCCTCGCTGGTATTCGAACTTGTCGACGGCTTTCATCAAACCGATGTTGCCTTCCTGAATAAGATCCAGAAACATGAGCCCGCGGTTGGTGTATTTCTTGGCAATGCTGACCACCAGTCTCAGGTTGGCCTGAATGAGTTCCGACTTTGCCCGGCTCGCTTTTTCAAGGCTCCTTTCCACCCGTTCCAACTCGGCCTTCAATTCCCTGGGCATCATGTTGGTTCTTTCTTTGACCTGTCTGATAACCCGCCGGGATGCGTCGGCTTTTGCCTTTAAAAACATCAGTTCACATTTTGTCATATTGACAGGATCGATGACATCATCATCACCGGCCGATTCCGGGATTTGCGCGATGCATCGGCTCAAATAGCTGATGGGCTTTCCGCCGGCTTTCAGCATACATTCAGCAATATCTTTTTCCGCGGCCTCAACTGTTTTTAGAACTTCTCGAAAACCTTCCAACATGTTTTCGAGTTGCTTTTTTTCAAGGCTGAAGGAACTTACAACCGAAAGAATCTGGTTTTGATCTTCTCTGATCTGCGCATTGAGTTTATTGCGCATTTCTTCGGAACAGCGCCGTTTCGCCTTAGCACGCCGTTTATGGCGAATGCTGGCATTGAGTTCTTGAATTTGGTCAATCAAGCCAATCAACGATTCCCTTTTTTCGCCCATCTGCATAAAAGCATCGTCGTCTTCCAGGTCATTGATCACATCTTTAAGTTTGACTTCTGTTTCCTTGAGGCAATCTCCCAGTTTAATAATATGTTCCACGCCGATACCGCAGGCCAGCAGCGCTTCCAGAGCCTCTTTTTCGCCGGCCTCAATCCGTTTGGCAATTTCCACTTCTCCATCCCGCGTGAGGAGTGAAATACGGCCCATTTCCTTTAGATACATCTTGACCGGGTCTGAAATTCGCGATGTTGAATCCGCCAGATCAAAGGAAGAGGCATTTTTGTCTTCCTGTTTAATCCTTTCTTTTTTGGCTTTTTTTCGTTTTTCAATCTTCTTCTTGGTGTTTTCGTCAATCACCATGATGTCCAGTTCTTCAAACATCATCATCAGATCATCAATCTGCTCTTCCGAGGAAATGATTTCTTCAGACAGGTCATCATTCAGCTCTTCAAAGGTTACATACCCCTTGTTTTTTCCAGTGTTGATCAACTTCTTGAGATTGACCATGTCTGCATTTTTGTCCATCATATGGCCTCCTGAATGATTCAATTTTCAACGGCCCTGCCGGCCTGTACTTTTCTTTTCAAAATTTCGTTTATGGCTTGGGGATCTCCCATGGCCTTTTTGAATGAATTCGCAATTCCCTCTTCCTGTGCTTTTGCAATAAAATCACAAACAGCCTGTTTCACCTCCCGGTCTGAACAAAAAGCAGGTCGAAAACCAAACTCTCGAAGCCATACGCGGTCTTCGTCACGATCGAGGCGCTCCTGGATGGTCTCAAAGGTAATGGGTTCCGAGTGGCCGTGCACGTCAAATATAATATCAACAATTCGTCGGATCGTGGGGTCAGAGATTAACATCCTGCAGTGTCGATCCTTCAAGTCGGCAACCGTTTCAGGGTAATGCAACAGAAGATTGAGCAATTGAATTTCACCAATGGACCGCGTCACATTTACGGCGGCAAACTGATGCTTTGTGTCCTTTTTGATGTGATCTTTCACTACGGATTGTTTGCTCCTGAGAGCGGAAAGGAGAACCGATTCCGCAACGTCGGTTTTTTCAGACAATCTTTTCAAATACAAAGCCCGTTGGGTTTCATTGCGCACCTTTGCCATTATGGGAAGTATCTCTTCCAGAATGCTGACTTTCCGCTCAATGTTTTGGCTGCCGCTTTTAAGCTTCTGGTCCACGTAAAAATCAAAAAGTGAAGGAGCCGCGTCCAGAAGTTTTGAAAAAGCCTCCCTGCCCTCGCTGTTGATAAAGCTGTCAGGGTCATGCCCTTTGGGCAGAACAACGGCCCTTGCTGAAAGCTGCTCGTTTAAAAAAATGGGCAAGGTTCTGAGCGCTGCGGCTTTTCCGGCTTCATCCGCGTCAAACACCACAATGGCCTCTTTACCGATCCCCTTGAGCTTTCGAACGGGGGCTTCGGCGAGGGCGGTGCCCAAGGTAGCCACCACCTCTTTCAGGCCATGTCCTCTAAGCGCAAGACAATCCATGTAGCCTTCAACCAACACGGCACGCCCTGTTTCTCGAATGGCTTTCCGGGAAGCAGAAAAGCCGTACAGACACGTCCCTTTGTGAAAAAGCGGGGTTTCAGGGGTATTAACGTATTTTGGCAGGGTGTCCTCAAGAACCCTTCCGCCAAAACCGATGATCCGCTTTTTCGGGGTCAGGTCCATAATGGGAAACATCACCCTTCCCCTGAACATGTCGTAATAGTGCCCCTTTTCACTACGTTTCAGGACGCCCGCGGCAAGAGCCGTTTCCAGTGATACCTTATTGCCTAAAAGAAACTGCTTCAAACCGTCCCACCCTTCTGGTGCATAGCCCAGGCGAAATTCTTCTATGATGTCAGGCGAGATGGACCGTTTTTTAAAATAATCGCGCCCGGCTTTTCCTTTAGCCGGGTGCGCCAGCGCCTTTTGAAAATAGGCAGCCGCCAGCTCATTGACTTTGTAAAGATTTTCTCTGTAATCCGCTTTCTTCTTTTCTTCCGCTGTGAAATGTTTCTCGGGCAGCCGTACATTGTATCGATCCGCCAGATCTCTCATGGCTTCGGGAAAACTGAGGGAGTGATAAGCCATCCAGAAATCAAAGACATCCCCACCCTTCTTGCATCCGAAGCAATGGAACATCTGTTTATCCTGATTGACCGTAAAAGAAGGGGCCTTTTCACCATGAAAAGGACAAAGCCCCATAAAATTCTTCCCTGCCTTTCGGAGTTGAACAAACTGGCCCACAACCGAAACGATATCGGCCGCCTGCTTTATCTCTTCTTTAGCAGACTGATAACTCATCATGGCTTTTCCTTATTCCCTACCGCACAGCAGATGAGGTGTTTTTGGCGAAAACCGGAAAACCGTGCAAATTAAGATCAATGAACGACCCATTTAGTAATAAAAATGCCCGACGGAATTATTTTACCGTACAGGCCGTGTCAACACATAAGCGTTTAACCATTTTTGGGCCGGCATTCAGGTCAACAACCTTCTGGCAATTTCATTGACCTCCTTGCCCTGAGCTTTTCCGGCCATTCTGGACATGGCTGTTTTCATAACCTTTCCCAGGTCAGAGGGTTTTTCCGCAGACAATTCAAGAATTATTTCTCTAATAATCTTTTCGATATCTTCGGGCGTTAACTGCCGGGGCATATAGCCATAAAAAATGTCTACCTCTGCTCCTTCCTTCACGGCAAGATCTTCTCGGCCTGCTTTTCGAAACTCCGTTGCGGACTCCTTGCCCTTTTTAATTAAAGAGGAGATAACACCTTGAATCTCTTGGTCATTCAACTCCCGTTGTTTGTCCACCTGTAAATTCTTCAGGGCGGTTTTCAGCATTCTTAAACAGGAAAGGCGAACGGTGTCCTTTTTCTTCATGGCCATTTTCAGGTCTTCAACGATTCTTTCATTAAGGGACATTGATTTTGCTCACGACCGCAGTCGAAAATTAAAATGTTCAGGTTCCTATGACTATCAAATATTTTCAAACGTTATGTCGCGTCGGCAAAATGTCAACCCGACAATTTCTAGGCCCTTATTCTATGCGTACTATCGACTGGCCTTTATGGCATCGGCCAGATCAAGGCTGCCATCATAAAGAGCCCGGCCAGTGATCAGGCCCATAACCCCATCGGCGGCCAGGGGAAGGATTTTCAACACATCCTCTATTTCAGAAATGCCGCCGGACGCAATAACCGGAACGTTGGTCTTTCTGGCCAGGGCCCCCGTTGCTTCCACATTGCAGCCGGTTCTCATGCCGTCGCGGTTGATGTCCGTGTAAATAATCGCCGCCAGGCCATCATTTTCAAACTTTTCGGCAAGGGCTGCGGGGGTCAGGTTTATTTCTTCCGTCCACCCCTCGACCGCAATGCGGTTATTTCGTGCATCAATTCCCAGAATGATTTGATCCGGATACAACCTGCAGGATTCTTTGACAAAGTCCGGGTTTTTGTGAGCTACTGTACCGAGAATTACATATTGAAGCCCAAGATCAAAGTAGGCACGAAGCGTCGCCATGTCTCGCACGCCGCCACCCAGTTCTACGGGAATGGGAACCGCCTGAACGATACGGCGAATGGTTTTTCGATTGACTGGCTTTCCACTGACCGCGCCATCCAGATCCACCAGATGAAGTCTCTCAGCCCCGCATTCAAACCATTTTTTCGCCATCTCCTCAGGTTTGTCTGAAAAGATGGTTTCATCAGACATTCGGCCCTGTTTGAGCCGGACACACTTGCCGTTTTTGATATCAATTGCCGGAATGATCAGCACTGGTTTCCTTTTTCACCTCTTTTTTCGGTTTTGGGATCCCTGGCATTTCCTTAATGAGTTTCTCAAGGCCGATGTCGGCCAGTTTCTCAGCAGTCAGCCATTTTCCCGAACTTTTCACATAGGTGTCAAAATCNAAGAGATCCGCAAATAAAGACTTCTGCGTTTTGTCGAAATGGCTGCGCCATAAAATGGCCCCGTTTGAGGGTCGTACCAGGACAAGATCAAACGATACCGATGCGGGTGTTTCCGCAGAATAATCGCTCCCAACCCGTTTCTGCCAGCGATAAATACAGCCGGTGAGAACCGCATCCGCCTCAAAGGTTTTTCCCACTGACTGCAGCATTTCCAGAGGGGATCTTTCCATCTTTTTGTCTCCGTCAATGATGCTTGCCATGACCCCTCTGGCCTGGCCGGGAGACACCAGGGTCCACTCTTTTCCCTCCATGAGCTTACCGAATAAGAGCTGGTTCATCTCTCTGACCGCGTCTTCGGAAACGGGCTCAGCCAGAAATGAAGTGCCGGTAATAGGGTTTTGGACAAGATTAGGCCCTGCGCCTTTGACCATTGCGGGCCGAAAGCCCATGACCACAACCTTTTTTATTTCCTGGTGTAAACGGGACGGATATGCAGCGGGTTTTGTGTCTTTATGGCAGCCCCAAACAAGAAGGAGGCAAAAGAGAGTGAGAAGCCATAACGATTGACGGCCGGATATTCGAAAAATTCTTTCAAACATGGAAACCTCGCCTGAAGATGCAGATCCATACTTAAGGATGAGTCAAAATGCTAAAGGAGCCCTTTGGTAGACGGCAACTTTCCCTTTAGTCGATCTTCCAATTGGGTGGCCTTGTCGAAGGCTTTCCCAAATGCTTTGAAGACAGCCTCAGAAATGTGGTGAGGTTCCTCACCGGAAAGGAGATCGATATGAAGCGTGATTCCGGCGTTAAACGCCAGGGCCCTGAAAAACTCTTTGATCAAACCCACATCGAAGTTTCCAGCGGTATTCTTTTTTAAATTAACCCTGTAGGCGAGAAAAGGCCGGTTGGAGATGTCCAGAACGACTCGGACCAGTGTTTCATCCATTGGAACGGTCGCTTCACCGTAACGCCTTATTCCCTCTTTTTTACCCAGCGCCTGTTTAAAGGCCATCCCCAGACAAATTCCAAGGTCCTCGACTGTATGGTGATCGTCAATCTGTGTATCACCACGGCCCTTTATGATAAGTTGCATGAAGCCGTGGGTAGCCATTAAATCGAGCATGTGGTTTAAGAAGGGAATTCCGGTGTCTACTTTAGATGGGTCTGAACAATCGAGATCGAGTTCAAGATAAATCTCCGTCTCTCTGGTATTTCGTTCTATAGTCGCCTTTCTATTCATCAATCCCACTCTTTCCAGCAACGATAATGGTGGAGATGAGGGGATTCGAACCCCTGGCCTGTACGTTGCGAACGTACCGCTCTCCCAACTGAGCTACACCCCCACTTGAAAGGGACAATATTTTGTCCATCTGATGCGGCTGATCTATGCCGGATTCAACATAGAACTGCATATTATAAACAGCTAACGAAGAAAATCAATATTTTTTTGATGTTTTTGTTTAATTCATTTGACATCACATGCGGTTGTGATAAAAGAAACGCCATTGCCCCCGTAGCTCAGGTGGATAGAGCACCAGATTCCTAATCTGGGTGTCGTGCGTTCGAGTCGCGCCGGGGGCACCAGTGATAATAAGTATTTTTACCCTGCCATGTGCTGCTGACAGAACTCGTCATAAGAAAATCATCTAATGTCAAAAATGGATCATCAGCAAGACTCCAAACTAGCTATCATACCATTCAAAGTTTCAGATGTTTACATTTCGTTACAGGTAGCCTTCGTAGCATTGCTCATCTATTTCTCCTTTATTGCCATAATGCTGACTCAAACAAACAGTGATCTTTACGGTTTCTACGGCTTTTCGGATGGGGTTAGCAATGGTGAAACTGAAAAGGCACCATGGAAGAATTATACTCATCCCAGACCCGGGTACGATGGACAGTTTTATTTCAGACTGGCGCTGGACCCATTCACCGACAAAAGAACGGCTTTTGGGGTTACTTTGGATGCGCCTATAGTCCGCCATCAACGAGTCTTATTGCCCCTTTTTACATGGCTTGTTGCCAGAGGAAATCCAGAAACCACACCTTTAGTGATGATGGCCATCAACCTGGCGGCAATCGCAGGGTGCGCTTTGGTTGGCGGTCTGATGCTGAGTGGGTTTGGGGTATCGGCGTGGTATGGCCTTCTTTTTTCCCTTTACCCGGGATTCGCTGTTTCTGGTGGCCGTTTTCTAACGGAGCCATTGGCACTTTTCATGATTCTCTTGAGCCTGCTCATGTTAGCGCACAGGAAGAACTTTGCTGCTGCCATAATATTGTCGCTGGCGGTTTTAGCCCGAGAAACCTCAACCCTGGTTGTTGCAGCGGGTTTTTTTACCTGGTTGAGCGGGAAAGTTTTTCCAAATCACAACGACAGCAGTTTCCAACCAACGGTTTCCTTTTGGGTATATCCAACCTTGAGCTTTTTTCTTTGGCAGTTCTGGCTTTGGAACAACTGGTCTTCAGTGTTATTGGACGGTGAGAACATTGCCAAGTTGGGGGTACCCCTGGCCGGTTTTTTTCATGCAATGGCCGAGAACATCGCAAATCTCAGGCCGGAAACCGGATTTTATATTTTAATGGCAGTTGCTTTGGTTTTATATCAGGTTTTCATTTGCCGTTTTGTTCGGCGTTTTCCGCTTTTGTTGCTGATTTCCTGGGCAAGCTATTTTACGCTGGCGGCCTGCACAAAAACGGCAGTTTGGAGCAACAGCACAAGCTTTCTTAGGATTTCTGCGGAATTCAATATTTTAGGTTTGCTGGCTTACCTGATCGTTAAAAGGGAACCAAAGAAACTATTTTGCTTTTCTTGGTTCCTGGCATGGATAATGGCGGCTGGGGCGGAGTGGTACCATCTGCATTTGATTCAGGGGAATTTCCTGTTCGAGTAGCGGGCTGAAATAAGTGAAAAAGCAAAATTTCCAGGGTTTCTAAATCCCATTGTTTTTCAGCCAAAGTATCAAATTCATCATTGTCCAAAGTGCGTGAGCGTTATTTTTCTTTTTGGCAGTATGATCACTGAGCATTTTTTGAATCGCTTCAATATTGAAAAAGCCTAAGGATTTCAAATTTTCTGGCTGTAAACAATCGTGGAGAATTTCTTTCCAGCCTGTTTGTTTGAACCATTGTTGGTAGGGCATATTAAGCCCTTTTTTGGGCCTTAACCGGATCTTGTCGGGAATCAATCCCTTTACAGCATCTCTTAAGGGTATTTTGTTTTGCAGAAAGCTAATTTTTTTGGATGATGGCAAAGAAAACGCAAAATTTACAAGATCAATATCCAAAAAAGGGACTCTCAATTCCATGGTGTGCGCCATGCTCATTCTATCCGCCCTGAGGAGCAGGTCGTCAACCAGATGCAGGTTACAGTCGGTCGCCATTATTTTGTTCAAGGTATCGTCAGATGTCATGGCATTGTATTGATTTTCATACAACACGGATGCTGCCGGCCGAGTCAATTGACCGAGAAAATCTTTTGTAAGAACCTGATATTTTTCATCATCATTCATGCTACAGCGAAACCAGAAATGTGCCTTGGGCGGATCGAACCCTACGCCTGAAGTAAACCGTTTAAGTTTCAAGTCCAAGCTGACTTTTTTTTCAGAAACCGGAAGCCTGTTAACCATGGAGCTGAAAAGTTGATGGAAAGAATTGGGAATTTTTTTATAATATCGGGCGAGGTTTAGCGCTGTATAAGGTTCATAACCGCAGAAAATTTCGTCCGCCCCTTCTCCCGACAAAATGACCGTAACGTACTCTTTTGCCTTGTTACAGATGTGATAAATTGGAAAAGCGGACCCTTCACAAAAAGGCTCTTCCAAATGATACGATATGTTCTCTAAAGAACCCAGAATGGCATTTGAATTCAAAACAACTTCATGATGGTTTGTTTTTAAATGACGGGCCATTAGCTGAGAAAATGGACTCTCGTCAAATGAATCTTCTTTAAACACAATAGAAAAAGTTTCAACTTGCTCAGATGCCATTTCGTTTGTTAGGGCTGCTATCACACTTGAATCGAGTCCGCCGCTGAGAAGTACGCCTACCGGAACATCAGCCATCAATCTCCGTTTTACGGATGTTTTTACCAGACTCAATGTCCTTGCAGCAATGTCCTCCCGGCTGATCGCCAAATTTGAAGGATCAGGTTCAATGGCCCAATATTTTTTTATGGAAATGTTGCCTTCTTTCATTACCAGAAAGGACGCGGGCGGAAGGCTTAAAAGGCCTTTGTAAATTGTCTGTGGTTTGGGGATGAATTGCAGCGACAAAAAATCTGCCATTGATTGTGCGTTGAGTTCTTTTTTGAAGGATGGGTGTACCGCAATGCTCCTCATCTCTGATGCGAAAAGGAAACTGTCAACACTCTCGTAGTAGAAAAGAGGTTTAATTCCCATGTGATCGCGTGCCAACGTTAGCGTTTTGCTGTTACGATCATAAATGGCAACCGCAAACATGCCCCTCAGCTTGTTCCAAACATCATTTCCTTGTTCCTGATAGAGATGCAGAATACACTCCAGATCTCCGCTTGTGCTAAAATTATGTCCTTTTTTCAATAGGGTAGAGCGCAATTCGCTAAAGTTATAGATTTCCCCGTTGCCAATGAGAATTAGATTTCCGTTTTCACTAAAAATTGGCTGGGGGGAGTTTTCTAAATCCACTATAGGGAGCCTTCTTGAACCCAAAGCGACCGTTTCGTTTGACCAGGTCCCATCGACGGTACCGCGATGCATAATCGATGTTAACATTTCGCCAATGTGCCTGCTGGGCGGGGCTGCCAATTTGTAGTTGTAAACACCTGTGATGCCGCACATGCTCTTACCCATCCTCTCAGTTGACGCTTTTTACATGAATCAAGGGCCATAAGCAAGTGCCAAAATGAAGCATAAAGGCCGAAGAAAGGAGTGGTTATTGAGATTATGAGAAAGATTAAACTGGGCTCTAACCATATTGATATTTACATTTTTAGAATGCATGTGATAATTCTTCAGGCTGCTGAGTCCTTGCTCTAATCGAGTTTTTTTTACTTTCGAGGAATTCGCGGAAGCGAATTGGGAGTTGAACGGTTGCATATCCAATCAAAAAAAAATTCCAGAAGAAAAACAGTTTATCTCTGCGGGGCAGGTGGAAAAGGCAACATTGGTGCTGAAGCCATTATGCTTTCGATCATTAAAATGTTCCAGGATCGTTACGAAGATGTGCACTTTATCATCAATTCATGGAACACTGATCGGATCCAGGAACTGTTGATTCAGCTAGACGATGATTTTGCTAATTTTACCCTTATGCGGGAACGCATTCTGGCGGATCCTTCATCCATAGCAGAAGCAGATATTTTCATTATATGCGGAGATGTCTCTATCAGTGAGACAGTGGTTTCATTTCTTCCCGTTTACTATGCAATCCGTACGATCTTCCCCAGACTGTTTAACAAAAGGGTCATTTTTTTAGGGATAGAGGCTGAAAAAGTAAACAAATGGATGAATATTGTTGCACTGAAATATTTAATCCGCTGGACAACGGATTATCACGTATTGAGAAATGAAATGTCTCTAAAAAACCTCAAGCATTTTCCATTCAGAGAAAATGCGCTTCTTCTCGGGTGTGAGCCCAGCTTGATGTTGTCCTCTGAGCATCTCGAAGGGTTTGAATACCACGACGATAGAATTTCAAACTCAAAATTTCTTGTGGGTTTCGGCGTCAGAGATCTATTCTCTACTTCTTTTAAGTTGGATATTCTAAACCTGAAGCTTCGAAGACGTGATGTCCCTACAGGTTGCATTACCAATGAAATGCGCCAAATTATAAAATTTACAGCCTCTGTTGCAGATTATCTTGTAGAAAAATATGATGCGCAGCCTGTCTTTATTCCACATCATTTCTTGCCCAAAGGTGAAAGGGTGATACTGCCAGACAGTGAAATTGCTGAAATGATCATCAGTGAAATGAAGACACCAAATGAGGCTGTTATCCTAAGGAATAATCTGCATCCCTTTCAGATAATCAACTTTTATAAACGGCTGGATCTGGTATTTTCAATGCGACATCACACAAACTCTTTCGCTTACCTAAATGCCATACCAACCTTTGGTTATGGTGTTTCTGAAAAAATATTCAATTTTTTCCATGAAATTGATCAGAAAAGTATGCTGATTGACCCTCATGCTCCAGAAATAAACGAAATTAAATCACGTATAGATGAAGTAATTCTTAATAGAAAAAAAATCTCAGAAAAACTCAAGGTCGGAATAGAAAAGGCTAAACAGCGAATGACTTATGTGTTTGATAAATCCCTCCAGGGATTATAACCGCCTAATCTAAAAGCTGGACTTTAGGTCAGTCAAACACCTCAAACCACACTAAAACCGTTCAGAAAAGGAGATTTCCATTGCCAGTCTCGCCGGAAAGTCAGGGGCCAAAGGTGTATGGCGTTCAGGAACTCACCGAAGAGATAAGGGACCTTCTGGAGGGAAATCTTGATTTTGTGTGGGTTGAAGGGGAGATTTCCAATTTCAGCGCGCCGAGATCGGGGCACTATTATATGGTGCTCAAAGACGAAAACGCTCAGATCAGAGCGGTGATGTTTCGCCTTCAGGCGAGATATTTGAAATTTATGCCGGAAAACGGCATGAAGGTCGTTGTCCAGGGAAGGGTGGGCGTTTATGCGCCGAGGGGGGAGTATCAGTTGATCCTGGACTATCTTGAGCCCCTTGGCGTGGGGGCTCTGGCGCTGGCGTTTGAACAGGTCAAAAACAAACTGGCAAAACAAGGCGTCTTTGATCCGGAAATAAAAAAGCCCCTTCCCTTCTTGCCCAAGCGGATCGCTTTGATCACCTCGCCCACCGGTGCCGCGGTGCGGGATTTTCTAAATGTCGTTCAACGGCGGTTTACCAATCTGGAAATTAGCGTCCTGCCGGTTCGGGTTCAAGGGGCGCAGGCCTGTGGTGAGATCATCAACGCCATTGAGGCGGTCAACCGCCACCTCAATGCGGATGTGATCGTTTTAACCCGGGGGGGCGGTTCTTTGGAGGATTTGTGGGCGTTTAATGAGGAAGATCTGGCACTTGCCATCAGGCGCTCCAACATACCGGTGGTCTCGGCCGTGGGGCATGAGATCGATGTGACGATCTGTGATCTGGCATCCGATTTCAGAGCCGCCACCCCATCGGCAGCTGCCGAACTGATGGTAGCTGAAAAAGAGGCCCTGGAAAGACAGCTTAAAGATTTACAGTCTCGATTGGTGGCCGTCATCTGGCAGACCCAACGGTATTACAGAGAGAGATTTTGGAAAAGCTGAAGAACCGCCTTAGGGACCCGAGGAAGCGGATTGCCGATGCCTGGATTCACTTAGATGAGATACAGCAGCGACTGATCCGCCTGATGCGCCTTTTCCTTCATCACAACCAAATGGCCCTGAATGAGAGATCACACGCGCTGCGCATTCATTCTCCTCAGGGGTTGATCGTCTCCCGCCGACAAAATCTTGACTTTCAAAAGACCTCCCTTCTTCGTTCCATGGACAGCAGACTTCGAAGCCTTCGGATGCAACTTGTTCTGCTGGAAAAAGGATTGCGGGACCTGAACCCCATGGCAATTTTAAAAAGGGGGTATAGCATTTCGTTTAGTTTGCCGGAGAAACGTATTTTAAAGAAGGCTTCCGGTGTTCATCCGGGGGATCAGGTGATGATTCAGTTGGGAGAAGGGCGCTTAACCTGCCGCGTGGAAACGGCCGATTCGGATTCAGCG
>JGI11705J14877_10000232_pt1 | contig 35275 bp, 60 predicted proteins | sample Etolaghawater15m_FD_14877 | JGI IMG/M metagenome (IMG submission 14877) | reverse complement strand
CATATTTCTATGCCTGTGATGTTATTAAGGGAAGATGGCCTGAAGGTGAAGAGGCCATAAAGAATGACCCTAAATGGGCACATTACTATGCCTGTGATGTTATTAGAGGAAGATGGCCTGAAGGTGAAGAGGTTATAAAGAGTAGCCCTAAATATGCGTATTGTTATGCCTGTGATGTTATTAAGGGAAGATGGGCCGAGGGTGAAGAGGTCATAAAGAGTAGCCCCGAATATGCATATTATTATGCTCGTTATGTGAGCAGGCTAATCAAACATAGCATATGAAAAGTTACGGCGATAGAATAGATACAATTTTAGCCAATGCCTTCGGAGTTGGCCCAAAATATAAGCCCAAGCCACCTAAATTGCACACATGTTCCAAATGCAAAAAGAAAGCTGCAACTTATAAAGAAGTACACCCTGACACTAGCATAAATGATGTTGCATTAGTGTGTGGCGAATGTGGTTTTAGGGATGAGTAGGCTCATATGAAACTATCTATTTTACACGAATCAGTTGACTTCAACATCACAGAGCTAGACCCAGAAGACCAATGGGAACTAGCTGAAAAAGCTGAGATGATTAGTAATGCTGTTGGTATTCGGACAGGCCGCAAAGATGTTGCTATTGTCGCAATAGATGCTAATGATGAGGATAAGGTATTAGGGGCAATCTTTGACACAACGATTAATATCGAAGATGGAATGGAATATTCATTTGATGTGGTGGTAGACCCAGCATTCCAAAAATCTGGGGTGGGTTCTGCTTTAATTGATGCTGCTGTTAAAAAATATAATTGGTTAGCTCAAGATATTGATAATTTGTACGCTAGAGTATGGGTTATTAATCCTATTTTGGTTTCTGCCTTAGAACGCAGGGGTTTCGAGTTAGAGAGCGGTAACGAATGGCATCCGAACACTCCATTCATGGTCTTACATAGATAAATCTCAATTTCTTCTTCCCCCAAACCTTCCTATAACTATTCAATTCAGCATATTCCCTTTCCTTCATTTTCATCTTAACGGCATGCCCATATAATGTTCGTTTGTGCATAGCCCACCCATCAACAGAAATATACCAGTAATCAGGTGCAACTTCACTATCTAATATGAAATTGCATGCTTTGTATGTTGCTCCATTGTGATTAAAGGTTGTGTCGCAGTATGAAATTATATATTTATATTGTGGATTCAGCCTTTTTATACACCTACTTACAAACCATGAGGCAAGATTCTTCTTTTGATATTTAGGGTGGATGCATAATCTGGACAATTCCCGACATTCTTTGCTTGTGTAACCATCAGGAATTCGGATGTTCTGTCTGGCTAGTGGCGAGAAGATACATACAGCGATGAGTTCCTCGTCTAAGTAGGCCCCATAAGCAATTCCCCCTCGACCAGCATTTGGCAGATAATGATATTTGGATAATAGTAATTTGTAATCAGATGCAGAGCAATCTTTAACAACTAAATCTGATAATGGGAAATCGACCAATTCAGTTTGTGATATATTTAACCAATATTTCATTAATTCTTGGATTTTATTCAAGTTTAAGAATTCATGTTCCCAAATGTACTTCAGTTCATATTGACCAGGGAAGTTATTAGCAATATAGGAAGCTTTTTGCTTATCCCTAGTTATGATATCAGGTTTGGTGTGCCAATAATCACCATGGCATTCAATCAATAAGTCTGGTTTCCCATCTCTGGGGACTACACAATCAAATGTATAGGGGCCTATTTGGCATTGTTGGTCTGGCAACTCATCGGTATATTCACGATAATATTTTACTCCCAAATCATCTAATATGGAGTATAGAGTTGTTTGAATAGACGACACACGGTGGGTCATCTCAACTTTAGCACGATATTCTGGTTGACACCACAATTTCTTGCTGATTTTAGACATTTTACTTCTGAATTCATCAGATGCAAAAATTGCTAGCATCTTCGCCTTAAAATCAGGGTCCTGCCAATTATCGCACATGGCTTGCAAAATCATTTCTTTATAGCCCATATTCTCCCAATTTTGCAACATAGCATCTCTTATTCGTTGTCGGTATTCTGGTCTAGACCATGCCTCCTTAGAGATTTCTGACAATTTTTTTACCATTTTGTCACGGTACTCCTGGTTATACCATTTTTTGGTTGCTATATCGGACATTTTCTTTCTGAATTCAGGAGTTACCTTTTTGCGATTAATTTCCAGCATTCGTTGTTTGAAATCTGGGCTATCTCTAAAGGCATTCATCTTTTTCCTGCGTTCTTCATCTTCCCAAATTTTCTGACTATTTTCAGTCACAACTGACCTATAATTTTCATCTCTCCATGCCTTTTTGGCTCCTGCACTAGAAGCGGCTCTTTTCTCTGGTCTATTTGCTATGCATTTATTGCATTGCCAATCTAATTGCCCATTAATGATTAAACTTTTTTTCCTAATTGTTTTGCTGCTGCTGGTGCCACACAAATCACAGACGACAACCACACGCGGCCTATTACCAGATAAATCAGTACGTTCAAATTGTTTTTTAGTCGCTTCCCAATCTATCATGCCCTACTCCTTATGCCACTGTTTGTATATTTTTGAATACACAATGATATAATAATATGGTTGCTTATCCAAATATAAAGTTGCTCGACACGCTCTGGTGCGGCACAACGACATGACGAGCCGGAGCATATTCTATAGACCAGAGGAGTTGTAAAGATGGCCGAAGACCCAGGTAACAAACTGATGCGTGCACGTTGCCGACTCATGACGAGGGAGCCTTGGTATGGGCATATGGCTATGTCCATCGAATGGAAACGTTCCGACATGAGTTGGGTGGAAGATGAAGCACGCCGCACTATAGGAATGCGGTTTACAAGCCAAGGCATCGTCCAAGCTTGTTACAATCCCGAATGGGTCGCCAAGACCGATTTAGAGGTGATTTATGGGGTGATTGAACATTGCATCAATCACCTCATACGCCTACATACCACAAGAGCCAATCACCGCGACGAAGATGCTTGGAATATTGCGACCGATATGGCCGTTAATGGCCACAAGTCCGACCCATACATCGGGTACCAACAAGAAGATAACTCCCTTGTGCTGCCTGATAAAGGCATGGTGTTCTGCCCCGAAGATTGGAGCCGAGAAGAATCAGCCGAAGCCTATTATGATAAGATGGTGGCCGATTCCAAGGACCAAAAGGGTAAGCCGGGTCAGGGCCAGGGTCAGGGTCAGGGTGGTGATGGTGATGGTGATGGTGATGGTGATGGTGATGATGGCGGCCAAGGCCAGGGCCAGGGCCAGGGTCAGGGTGGGAGTGGCAAACCAGGGCAATATCAATACGGAAAATTCAAGGGTCAGGCACTTGATGACCACGAGTCATGGAGCCAGTCTGAAATCTCCCAAGATGAAGCTCGGCAGATTGTCAACAACATGGCCCAAGAGGCTACTAACAAATCTCAAGGGCATACTCCAGGCCACCTGTCTCAGATTCTGGAGGCACTGAGCAAGCCTATTATCCGGTGGCGTGAATTACTACGTCAATACCTCGGCAGGCATGTCGGGAACCGTCGTAAGACATTCTCTCGGGCGAATCGGCGGATGCAGAAATTTGGGTTCAAAGGCATCAGCCACCATGCAGCTGCAACAGTCAGCGTAATCATTGATACTTCTGGCTCTATTGGCACCACAGAACTGGAGCAGTTCTTTGCTGAGATTGAAGCCATTTCCTATCGGGCCAAGGTGCATGTGCTGCAGTGGGATGCTGAATTCCAAGGGTTCGAACGGTACCGCCGTGGGGATTGGAAAGGCATCAAAATCAATGGCCGTGGCGGCACGGACATGGCTGCTCCAATTGACTGGTTAGAGGAAAATGGCCAGCTTGGTGATGTAATCGTAATGCTGACGGATGGATACTGCAACTATGCTACTCCAAGAAAGAATCCATACCTGTGTGTAATCACCACAGATGAGACACACACGCAGGGGCCGGATTGGGGTCATACGATCAGGATGCGCATTCACGAGTAAACCCTTTGGCGAGGTGTTGAAGCATATTGGTGCCCATCGGAGCAATTGGCATCATATCCATTTGCAGAATGTGCAATTTGAAGATTCACGAGTGATTGAGCATGAGTGAGCGGAGACCATTTTTGTTTCGGAATTCTACATATAGAATTTCTGCCATAGCGTCTGCTGTTCAAGGGGATGGTTTTATTGGCCAATTAGCCACTATCTTACCAGATGGTAGTTTGTCGGTTGAGATATCCGATCCAGATGCTGATGTGTGGGTTGTGCTCGGCATATACTTAACATCAAGATTAATGGCGGGCCATCTCTATCGCGTGATTGCAACTGATGGCGATAGATTTTATGTTTATCGCGACCCTACAACATTAAATCGCCCAATCCATATGCCCATAGTAAAACCTGGGATATGTGATAAAGATTTGATAAACCGACATATCAAATCCATAATTAGCAGAATAACTGGGTGAAGAAATGAAAATTGTGGCGAATGCGACCACCGAATGGGGAACCCACCTGACTCTGCATGTAGAAGTGGCCGTCGCTAAATAATCGTTGCTCGTCCGTTCGCTGCGCAGCACAACGCAACGCAACGTGGCGTACTACAGGAGCGTTTTATGAGCTTTGATATGGGACAAATTCGACGCAGCATGATGTCGGAGTTGCAGAAACTTGGATACAATGCTTCGATAAAAAAACTAACCAATTTCAATTTCGAAATGATTGGCAGATATGACCTTAGTGGGGCCATGGTTGTCACATCTGCCAATGCTAAGCGATTTGAAGTTAAGGTGGTTTCAAAAGAGAGCGATTTCAACATCTCATGCCGCAGAGATTTCAGCACCAGGATGTCGTATTTCGCCGTCAGGAGATTCACCAAGAAACCAGAAGCTGTCTTGGCAGCACTCAAATGGGTTGCCACAGCTGTAAAAAGCCATACTCATTTAGACCAACTCATGCATCTCGACCGAGAATTGTCGGAGCCGTTTGGATTTGCAAGCGGCACATATATGCGTGATAATTGTGGGGCAATGTTCTATGGGATGATTAATAAAGTTGTAATTAAGGATATTGTTACAATCAACGGCAGTCTGATTACACATGGTGCATATATAGCCGGTCTCAAACCGTATTTCTTAGTCCAAGTAGATTTGAGAACCAGAAGCTACCCAGATTATGGGCGGGATTTTACTTTTGTCACCGATGGTGATGTGTGGTATCCTGTTATGAAATGTGATGAAAAGTATGTCGTATTTATGGATAAGAAACAAATAGAACGCTTGGCGGCAATGAACCAGAATGATAAAGAGTTGATATTTACCGCTGCACAGGCTTATATTGAGGAACTCCTGAAGGAAGAGCGTGGTGTGTGAGTTACAAAAACCATACACATTTGATACCCCATCCCAATGGAGGATTGTAAAGTTCCTTCCTTTTTTGTCGGGGGTTAAATATCGATTAGTCACTGTGCTGCCAAATGGCCAGGTTTCTAATGATGTATCCGGCCCAGATGTTAGGGTATGGTTCTCGTTCGAATGCGAACTTGCACGTACATATTCGCCTTCGACTACTTTAGTCAGACGTCGTACAATTATAACTGATGGTGATGAGTTCTACATTGCATGGCCGTATGGCTCATCCCGTACTTCTTCTACAATCATCACAAACGATGTGAGACCCAGGCCATTAGACAAAGGCTTGGTTGCTAGGTATCTTAATAGTGTCGTTGAAACGGCCTAGAGAAGAGGCGAAAATGACAAAGGCGAGAATTGTCCATTTAATGATGTTGAGTGCACTAATTGGCGCAGGTGATACGCTGCTTTGGGTGTTTACTCCGGGCACTGATGCATTCCCAGCGATAGTTGCCGCACATGGCTTAGTTGGTTTTTTGGCTGCTGTTTTTATTTCTTTTTACATCTGGGAATAAACGTTTTACTGCTGCAATTGCTGCTGGCGGCTATGCGCAGCACCACGACACCACGACACCACGACACACGACGCGCACTATGAATAGGAGAGAGTTATGAATTTCGAAGTCGTCTTGACCAGTACGGACCATGGATTCCACAAACGTGGCTTGGGCCAAACCCCATCGGTCGCCTTGACCAATGCATTTCGGAAGGTTTTGAAGTCTGAAATGCCTGCAGACCGAGAGGAAGCTATTGACCAGATTGGCCCACAGGAAGTGGGTCAGCATTTCATGATGGTCAGTGTCTCAGATGAATTCCTTGAGAATCCCAAGACGCTCAAGGAAGAAGTGCATGATTACATGCTCATCATCCGGGTCGATAAGTCCAAGGAAACGATGTACACCATCGCTGGATGGATTCGGCCAATTTTCTAAGAGGTAATCTATGTCGATTTCAACAGAAGAAGTCTTGAAGACCGTTGAGTTAGCCATCACCCATTTCCGTAAAACGGCATTAACGGAAGAAGAAGTCTTGAAGACCGTTAATGAGGTACTTGGTGATCATATCAATGACATAATCTTAAATATGGTTGGTATGAAGAAGTCGAGATGGGATAGTGGTTATGAGGTTGTCCATCCTAGTATAGTCGATGCGATTATTAAGGACAAAATTACAGAAGGCGTCGACAAATTTCTTAATGAAGTTGCTAGTTCTATAAATTTAGCCCCCACCAAGCAACAATTGGCAGCGATTAAACGCAATGCCAAATCGAAGTATCTAAATGCCTTGCGAGAAGTAGTCACAGAATCTGTTGTGAAGCGTGCAAACGACGACGCTGCTAAATTGACCCAACTAATTGTAGGAAGCCCCACTAGGGTTGCGGATTTTATCCGGCATTACCGTAGCAACCATATAGAGGCAACCGAAGAGATAAATACAGAATTTAAATCTGGTGCAGTTCTTGAGGCAGCAGTTGCTGAGTCCTTAGTGCATGTCGATAGTATAGGGAAAATAAGCCCAATTTCTGTCGAAGACCCTTCAAATACGGATGTTAGGGTTCTCGTGCGGGTCACTGACAAATTACTGCACCAATCCGCCCATATAGTGGTAGATGGCGAGAAGTGGCAACCTGCTGTCTTGTGGCATGAGGATGGGGAATATTATTTAACATCAGAATTCAACTGGGGCGATCATGCAGTATTTTCCCTTATGGGACCAGCTGATAAAGTGATTATAAATGAGGCAGTACAGAAGTTTGTGGATGCTACCCCTTAGGGTCGTCTTGACACTCCCTTTGGCTCACGTCGCCATCTATCTATCCATGATATAGTAGAACACCCCGAGCCTGCATGTAATTGACGACGCGGGCGTAGCGTTACACTACGTGTTGTAGGAGATGGTTGATGCTATTAAGTGGTGACAGACAAAATGTGATTTCCTGGCTGGTAGAGAATATGGATTTATATACCGAGCAAGGATATAAATTCCATCGTGGCGACGGGAGCCGACACGACCGCCATGAATTGTCTATTAAACTTCCAGGTGTCATCTGCCATCTCAACAATAATGAATTCCAAATCCGATATAGGACGCATAAAGGCGGATACAATACACAATATTGGCGACTACCATGGAGTAGTGAAAGAGAAATAACCACAGAAGAAAAAGCCCTCCAGCTTCTTGACCACATGAAAGAGAAATCAGAGACTACTCCACTGTGCCCCAAAAGAATCACATCTAAATCTCAATTGCCTTGCCCCTACCAATTTGTCACCAATATTGGATATGAAAATGGTGTTGCTGTGTCGTGTCAGGTATTGCGTGATTGCAAAGTAATAGATATTGTGGCGATTTCTAACAATCTGAAATTGATACGGCCATCTGAACCCGGCACCAATCCATGGTTTCTATTTGAATGCCAAACTCATACTAGTGGGCGGTTATGGGTCATTGTTAATACCAATGGGTATTATGAGGTTTCACGGAGCCAAAAAGTACAGGGGAAATTAAGACACTCAGAATTGACGAAATCAGACAAAGAATTGATTTCATTAGCAATACGAAAGTTTGCAGATGGATAATTATAACATTTTTGTGGGAGAATATTAGTGCTTGCACAAAATATATGTTTTGTTATCACGATTGCGGGAGAGCAGCAAATCTATGCCATTACTGATGTTGGCGGGAACCTTCTCAGATGGCTAGAGGTGTTGTCCACGTGCATACCTGATAGTTCAGTCACCGGGACGATTAGTGCTGGTGACAACGGAATGCATTTTGGTGTTTTCAACTACCACGAATTCCGTACGCTGCTAAAAGCAATAGGCTATGGTGACGCCATAACCACTGCTGATATATTATATCAGAAGACCAAATGACCGCAAAGAACATATGGCTAGAGTTTGAGCAAAGCCAAATTCCAACTATAATTATACGGAATCGCTTAACATGGTATGGCAGTATATTCCTAACTAGAATATCAATAGCATCATATGTCTATGATGAAGGCAGTCTAATAGTCTGGTCCAGAGAAACAACCGACCCCAATATGCCAGTAATGTTCTTGATTAATTATTTAGGGTCAACCTACAAGGCGGCATATCCACACCACATCGTAACAGACGGCGAAAAATGGTGCCCATTAATTCAAGGCAATAGACATAAATGGAGGTCGTACCCAGGACAATATTATGGGTCTAACCTCACAACCGAGGACCAGCAACGACTATGTATCTACATTGAAAGCTACATAAGTGAAATAACCGAGGACCAGACATGAGTATAATCGTACAGGCCAAAGACCTTCTTGCGTCTATACCTGGAATAGAATTGTGGGATATGTCCATCATCTATGATGATGATGCTGGGTGTGACCCGCCACTTACGAGGCTCAGTGTCGTGCTTAAACGGGGTAAGAGCCGCTGTAATATTCGCTTTATGCTCGAAGATTCTTATGAGTGGATTACCCCATCAGACGGACGGAATGAAGACATATTCAATACAATAAACACATTAATAAATGCTGGGTTTAGAACTAGAGTAGCTTTCCAGTTTACTTTGCGTGATTCACTTCTTAATTTTAACACTGAATACATCACCGCGTCTAAGGACAAAGCACGCATTTTATGTTCTTGGCGCGGCGATGAGCTATGCATAGAGATAAAAGCCAGAGTCAGGGGCAAGCATTATAGAAGGATTCGAATACCACAAGATATATCCCTGGAAAATGCAATTATATTTGCTGATAAGCTTATCGAATCTATGAATGCAACAACGTATGAAAATATAACTCCTCCAAACATATTTAAACCCACAAGCTACTCTAGTCACAAAGAATATGTTGGTGTCGGCGGCGACCCAGGGAATAAAATAACAATGAAAAAGACTGATAGACTGAGGTCTATATCAGTAATTGATGCCGCCTGTTTGCAGCCAGATGGAGGATTCACATTTGACACTGCAGACCCTGGCAATAAACACGTATGGATTATTGTTTATGCTATAGATATCGAGGGGTTACAACGCGTATTGGCAGTGAACGGTGATGAATGGTATGAATTAGATGGCAAGAAGTATTTATATATAGGCATGCATATTGACGACCTTACCACAGATGACCAGTTGTTTATAAACGATTGTATTAATAACTGGGCGGTGACTAGTCAAAGTTAAAACCATGGCATTAGAATTCACATTAGATAATCCAATTCTTGGCGTTCAATATGAACGTAACGCACTAGATGCATACCTCAGGAATTTTGTCGTGCTACGTCGATACTCTAAGATAAATAATTTTGGAGACGAGCTAGATGCGATTCTAATCAGACATGGCGGCGAAAAATTGGCGTCCTTAGATGTTGAGGATTTGCCAGAAGAAGAAAAACAAAAGATGGGCGGAATGCTGCCAACCCTTAAACGAGCCATAGACACAGCACAAATAGAATTGAAAGACGAGATTGACGCTGGCCGAAAAGGCGTCAAACCATTTATAGACTCTATAGATTATAGGTTTAAGAACAAAGATGGGCGTCTAATTAATTTTAAATTGGACCCAGATGCCCGTGCATATAGAACACTTCAAGAATTCGAACAACTTCTATACAGTCTCCCAAATGGTGAGGAAATCGAGGCACAATTTTTACCGACTTTTCAACTATTGCGTAGAGAGATGGTTAATTGGGGTTGGGACGAAAAGGATGCCAGCCCCCAAGCAACACTACTAACTATCAAAAAGCTTTGTGATCAATGGTCTAATCATGGTTAGTGGTGATAGGAGACTATCATGCTGCGATGGTTTAAAAAGATATTCAGGCTCAGACATAGACCTAATATTAAATTAGAGCTGAAATTTTTGCGTAAGATGGCTGGCCGATGAAACTCACTTTGGGTTATTCTGAATTTGAATGTTCTAATGTTGGAACCAGAGTGCGATATGTTCATTGGTATGCGGCAGGCACTTATCTGTCTTTAATAGAGAAGAAATATCAGATTGTGGGTCATTGCCGTATTGATTGGCACCCTAAATTTGGCCAGCGTCAATATGTCGATCATAAATTCATATTCAAACCTAGAATCAAGCAAATGCAGCACGATGGCATAAATGCATTTAAGATAGTTGAAAATGATGGTGAATTAAATGAGGCTGCAGCGGACCTCTATGACAATAGAACACCGATACGATTTTGTATAACAAAAATCAGAGATAGGAAAACCATTGTCGGCAATCGTAATGGTAAATTAGTAGCTAATTTAACTGACCCACAAACGAAGCCATTAGTTAAGCTGAGCATAATCCTGTCTCCCAAAATTCGATATCACACAGATTGCCATCTATATGTTTATAGTGATGGCACTGCTCACTATGAACGGCGACCTAAAACATCATTCCTAAGACCCATATCCTTCTGCGCAGAAGACGCACAGAAAATCTATGTCGCTGTAGCAGAATGCGTTAGGGATTTTGCAAAGCAATACTTGTTATAGCGTGTCCGGCGTCACACCAGACGCGAACGAGCGTAACCGAGCGTAACACAGAAAAGAGGAGAGTCAAATGGGTAATGCGTTTACAGCCGCAGCCGCCAAAGCACCTGCAGGGGCGGCATCGAAGAGTAAAAAGTCGCAAAATATCGTAGAAGTGCGGGATGATGAGGTTGGGGCTGCTATCGATGAACTTGTTGCGGCCCATGGCCGTATCAAAGCTGCTGAGACAGATAAGAGCATCGCCAGTTCCACGGCTTTGCCACACTGTCTTGAGAAGTTCTTGGCGGATTTCGCGGCTGCACAACGGAAGCCTAGCACCATGAAGTTCCGGTCTGAGAAGGGTAATACGGTCACTTTAGTGGTCCAAGACCGTGGTGAGCGGTATGACGTTTCCGAAGAGCAACACGCCACCATTCTTGCTATCTTGGGTAAGAAAAAGACTGAGGATATTATACTGCGGGACATGACATTCTCATTCAACAATGCTATACTCAACAAGCCCGGTGTGATGGATGCACTCGGCGAGAAAATCGGTGAGTTGGTCGCCAGCGGAATTCTGACCGGCGATGAAGCTGGTAGTCTGCTTGAGGCTAACCACCGCATGACGGTCCGCAAGGGCGTAGTTGATGACCTCGGAAAATTATGTGATAACGACCCCGACCAAATGAAGACCTTGCTTGAGGCTCTCGGCTCACATTCGAGTGCCTATGTCAAACCGTAGTATTTGTGGTTACACAACCCTAAGGCCCTAAGGAGCGGCATATGTATAAAATGGAAATACTTCGCCATATTGTGGAACTTGTTGCCTCTGGCCCTAAAACGAAAAGGCCATGGGATGATATCGTGCTCCGGTATCAAAGTGCGACAAAAACTACAGTAGACAAAAAATCTTTATGTAATGCATATCACCGCATGACTAAAAAACAGGGGTCGCCAAATCCATTCAGGCGGTCAGCAATAAATTCTGATACGCCCATAGTGCAATCCAAAGCACCCAAAGCACCCAAAGCACCCAAAGCACCTGGGACAATTCCAGGGGTAAGAGCAAGGATATACAAGCCTGACACAAGCCCCGCAGAGAGCTTCGGCTTAGCATTGCAAAAAATAGTTCGTGACACAGCACACCAAGCAATAGAAGAGGCAATACGTGATTTGGTAATCCGCCTCGAAACCAAAGCCGTAGCCGCCGACCCACAATCCGAGCTTTTCACTGCTGCAGTTGATAAGGCAGTTGAGGACCTCTTTAATCGGTGAGCTACAAAGACCAATGATGAATGAATGCCCTGGCCCCACCCCAGGGCATTCATTCATCATGTCTGTAAACGTGGAATAAGAACTAGCATCCTATTCAGCATGCACGACAAAGAACTTTGGCTGAGGCAGCATAAATTCATTATAAGGAATAAAAATTGAAAATTATATTAATCCTTTGCATTTTGGTGCAAATAGCAGAGGGTGGGTTGATTAGCAAGTTGGAAGCTGGGCACAACCAAAAAGTCGTTTGCATGGGAACTTCACTAACTGCTGGTGATAGATGGGTTGCACCATTAAGGGATTGGCTTATCAGCCGCTACCCTAGCCAAGTGGAAATGATTAATAGTGGCGTTCCAGGTTCAGAGTCTTCTGATGGTATCCGCGACCTGCAGGTATTAGTCCTCAACCACCAGCCCGATGTTTTGTTTATCGAGTATGGGATGAATGATGCTTGGTCTATCGGCGAGGGTTATCCAGAGAAAATCTCGCCAGAAACATCCACAGCCAATCTGAATTTCATAATAGATTCACTATTGTTACAAAACCCAAATGCAGATGTGATACTCCAAACAACCAATGCCTCAACGAGCATACATAGGCCGAGATTGCCATTATATTATCAAGTCCATCGGGATGTTGCAACTGCACGTGGCTTAATGTTAATTGACCAATACCCAGTCTGGGAGAAAATCTTAATAGAGGAACCAGAACTCTATGCTCAATATGTGAGTGATGGTGTTCATCCATCTGCTATTGCCTGGGGGGCTATTGGGTTCCCTATCATACAATGTAGTCTATTATCAACGCAATTTATACGCGGCGATATTGACACAGATGGCTTCATAAACGACGATGATTTGTCGATATTGTTATCGAATTGGAATACCGGCGAACAGTGGGAACATGGCAATTGTGATGGCGCTGGTGTAGTAGGTGATGATGACCTTAGCTATCTATTGGCTAATTGGACCGGCCCGCCCCCAACCGCAATTATCCCAATACGTTTGCCTTATTAATTCTAGGCAGCCTTATTTTAATTAAACCCTACAGGACTCTGCGGGCACCACTATGCGGCGGGGCAATTGCACCATAGAAACTACCATCATCACGCCATAGCGACGTATTTGTCGGTATGTACTCGTCGCGCGAAGTTCTTGTCATACTAAGAATTCCTGGGTCAAGGTTGACACTATTCAAGTCATTATATTCTGTATTCTCTTGATATGGTGTCTGCCATGCGGCTTGAACCTCTTCAATAGTTGTGCATTCATATAGTGCAAGATTGCCAGCACCATCACCAAGTGTCATTAATATCGAGCCATTTGGTGCCCAATAGCAGTTCTTATCGCTACGCACTCGCATTGGGCGGGCTGCATTATATGTTGTATCAGCGGAGTATGCATAATCAGAAAAGCATGCAAATGGTGAATTCACTAATGGGTCGGCTGGCGCATCTGCAAGGGTTATAAATAAGTTATTTTCTATTGTTGAGTCGATGCTGACTTCCCAAGCTGTCCCTAAAGGCACCCCAGTCATACAAGCATTGCGTGAATCTGAAATAAATGTATTATTAACACACGTAGACCGGTCGCCAAATAACAAGCACGGCCAATAGCCCGCATGGCATACGTTATAACCCACAGTAACATCATCCGCAGCGATTTCAAAATCGTGTGCTTCTTCGCCGCCAAAGAGCGTGTTATTACGAATGATTGCGCCGTTTGGCCCGATACCAAGGCCGAATGAACCGCCAGATAAATCATCACCGCCAGGATTAAAAATTGTATTTTCTGCGATAACAACCTTACCCCAAAGTTGTGAAGATGCTGCATATTCGACAGCACGCGTTGTTGTGCTCACTAACGACCCAATTTGAACTACACGTGCTTGCCCACCATTACCATCTGGCCAAGTAATTCGATTTTCTTGGAACGTTAGATTAAGTTTAGCATCTGAATCTGTTGACAAATCCATAATGTTAATTGGTGCTACGCGGTTATATAATGCGCCAGTTGTGCCGTGGAATAGCCAATCATTATCGACAATACGCCATGTTTTTGCAGTTGTCTTGATATCTGGGATGCAGAAGAAGCAATCTTGCGTATCTGATAATTTCCATTCAAATCGGTTCCCTTCGATATGTACATTACCGACCTCGACTGTATTACCTCTAACTGGTACAACTGTAGTGCCACCCCCACCAAGCAGCATTTGTGAAACTCCAGACATCCGGATGCCTGCGAAAGTGACTTGGTTTCGAAGAATTGATAAATCACCTGCACATTTCTTGAAATAGAAGAATGAGGCGTTGATATCGCCTGTTGATGTAATTACATTATCTTCAATTCTACGTGTGCCAGTGTGATCATGGCCTGCGCCATAAAAAGCTGCCTTATTTGTGCCTTCAAGATTGATAATACAATCATGGACATACAAATTCGAAGCATATTCGACTGGTGGTGCAAAATATTCAAGAAAATGACCTGCACCTGACCAGTCCATACCGGTGACTTCTAAAGTTGTATCGGCTGCATCATAGTCATTTATTAAAACGCCGCGTGTGTTATTGGAACCTAGTAAATATGTTGTTGCACCAAGGGTAGTACATGGTCTGATTATAATATTAACACCATCATGTGTCGAAGTAAGGCTAATAAGGTCTCCTGCTGCAGCAGCACCGGAATTACGCGTGACAGGTCCTCTAACTTCGGCAATTACCGTATCGCCCGCGATCGTACCAATCCCAGCCCAACCAGCACCGAATACCTGGGTCATACTTGCCCATGCATCAGTGTTGGGGTCTGTGCCGCCATTACCATTATTGCCGCTGATATAGTCTACGTAGCGAGTATACGTTGTCGCCATATTTATCTCCTATGGCTTGATTACCATGCTTCTACATTTATAAAACCAACTACTCCAGCTCCCAGATACCTAAATGAGCTAATGCCACCACCGAAGGTGCGCTGATAGGTGTCGGTGGCCTCAACTCTTGGGTCCGACGTTGTTGCAGCGGTACCATCGAAGCTCAGATATATTGCAGAGGACCCACTATCAAGCCAAATTCGGACATTATCATATGTATTGCCAAATGGTATTTCAGTAGAAACTGCAGGATTTGCTAACGCTATCCGTTCGCGATAAGCATCAGAAGGTACTATTGGTGGGGTTGAAGATGCATCACCATTAGCAGTAATTATAAATGATTGGTCTAAATGTCGCAGTGTGCCAAACCCAGAAGCGTCTTCTAAAGCTAAATACGCCTCGACTGTAGGATATCCAGCGGTATTAGCAAGACCGGAATCTACTAGTACTCTAATCTCGCTACTAGATGTAGCGGCCTCCCCTATAGTCATAGAAGTGTGTTGCTTAACACTCCCGGTAGCGGTTATATGCACTAATCCCAATCTTGCAACATGGATGGCCATATTGTTATCTCCTACTATATAAATATATTTGAATAAATTTGCCATGAATATCTACGCTTCATTACGGCAATAATATTATGGCAGTATTTGATTGCCGGTAATGGTATTATACACAAAAGCAATAGTTATCGTCAAAGGCTTGTTGCGCCACAACGGCTTGATGACGTTTGGTGGTCAATAACACACAGAAGGAGTTGGATTATGTCACAGTCGAGCGAGCAGCGCAAGCAGTTTGGTGTTTCAAAGGCTCCCATCGTAGCCACGAGGGCTTTCGCCAAGGAATTGCCACATTTCAGTGAAAAGGGAATCGACGGCAAGTGTTGGATTCTGATGAACGATGAAGAAGGCACTCGGGTAAGCGTCAATACCTATAATGGCAATGCTGGCAAGGGGTTCAAGGCCCAGCCCCATCCCATCCCGGACGACGAGAAGGTCTTGGCACGACTTATTCGCGGGTACGAGGAAGTACTAGTGGGTGATTGCCCCGTCGCGGTTGAATTTTCTCAAGTCGTCGCTGTCGCTGAAGTAGGCGATGAAGTTGAGACTTCCGAGGTGGTCGATGAAGTTGAGACCTCTGGAATCAATGAAGCTGAAGCTGTTGAATAAGTTATTATGGGGTTGCATGCTTAATCGGCATGCAACCCCATAATTTCTGTAGCATCCTGCGTGTGCTATTATGTGTTATGAGCAGTTTATGCAAAAATTCAGTTACGCTATCATACATCCCATTATTCTATCCTGAGATAGCAGCATCCAATCTTCGTACGCAATATCGGCGTCGCAATTTCTTGTTGCGGGCTACAGATGCCCTAAAATATGCAAAAGCCCAAAATATAGGATTAGCAACTACTTGCATACAACATAAGCTTGGCCCAATCTTTGTGCTGCAACATGGGCAGGCAATTGTTAAACACATCATGTGGTGGTCAAATAATCATCCAGATGAATTATTTGAATTCCATGCATATTATCATAATGAGCAATTCAGTGCTATGTTGGTACCTAATTTGAAATGCTCATCAACTAAAACATCTATAGATATTTGCGGTATGGGCATTGACCCATCAATTGACGTACTATTCTTACCACTGCGTGTATTTATGATGGATACAAGCCAAAAATTTTATTACAGCAGTGAGACTATTAATCTTGGTATTATAGACTTAGCGATGCTGGGTATGGGGAACCAATTCAATCAAAATGACGTGCATTGGCTGCAGAACATACCATTATCTTCTGCCAATTATTTAGAAGCTTTGCATGGGCTATAACCTCATTTATCAGTTGTTTGCGCGACGCTGGCGCGACACAAAAGAGCGATGAAGCGTGCCATCTAGATAGGAGAATAAAATGGCATATAATAAGAGTAATAACAATGGCAACCGTAATGGCAACCGTGGCAACCGCAACAACCACAATGGCAACCGCAAATTACAAAAAGTAGTGCACCCGCATTTCGCCGTCCGAAGGCTCCCTCTCCCGATATTTAGGCATTATCAAGAACACAAACAAGCCGATTCTATTGATAGTTCTCGATTCTATCATTCTGATGGAGAGATACTTATCGAAGTGACTCGCGACGATGAATATGACACCTGGACATGGAGGGGCGGTGAATTCCATGTTGCGGCTGACATATTGCCGAAGCAAATCTTCCGGTATTACCGCCAAGGCAAACGTGAGATTTTCATCAGAGAAACTATGTTTTATCTTGAAGACAAGCAGGTTGTTGTCCAGGTAGACTTGGGCGACACTATTGATATATGGCGATGGCAACTTGCTAATGACAATAATAACACTGACGATTTCCGTGTTTGGAAGATTGAGTCTAGTGAACCGACAGATGGCGAGGCAGTCGAAGTCGCTACCGCGAGTGAGTGGGAATTCACCGAGAGTGGTATGATAGAAGAGGATGACGAATGACATCAATGTTAGATGATGATTTATATAAGTTCACTATGGCTCAGGCTGTCTTAAAGGCGGCACCAAACGCCATGGCCGAATATAGATTCACCAATAGAGGAACGCAGCATTTCTTCTCAGAAGAATTCTTCTGTGCTTTACGTAGCCAAGTTTCAGAAATGACCAACATCAAAGCAACTGACGAAGAACTGCAATGGCTCTCTAGTCTTCCATTCATAACACCATGGTTTGTAGATTATATTGCAAACTACCGTTATGACCCATCTGAGGTATCTATTAGGAACCGCAACGGACACCTAGAGGTGAAAATACGTGGTCCTTGGCGACGCACGATTCTCTGGGAAGTAAAACTGCTTAGTCTCATCAGCGAGCTGTATTTCCAGATTATAGATGTCGACTGGGATACTGCAGCTACGTGGGATGAGCAAGCCCTAAAGATTGGACGCAAAGCAGCACATCTCTCGGGTACGCATTATGCCGACTTTGGTACACGCAGAAGGCGTTCTTTCAAATCTCAAAACACCCTAGTTGATTTGATGCGGCGAAAAAGCGGCTTTGTTGGCACCAGCAATATGCATCTCGCAATGGAATATGGCATTAAGCCGATCGGGACCATGGCTCACGAATGGCCTATGGCTTGGAGTGTATTGGCCGGATTGAGGAATGCCAACCGATATGCATTGCAATCGTGGTCCGATATGTACGGTGGGAATTTGGGCATTGCACTGACTGATACTTTCGGTTCAGATGCATTTTTCCGTAACTTCACATTACAATATGCCAAGCTATATGATGGTGTTCGGCATGATAGTGGATGTCCATTTGATTTTATTGAAAAGACAATTAGCCATTACCAGAGGCTTGGTATAGACCCAACCACTAAGACAATTATATTTAGCGATGGTTTGAAGCCAGACTTAGCTGTAAGACTGAATGGTAGTTGTTCTGGCAGAATCAAAGCAGCTTTTGGCATCGGCACAAATTTTACCAATGATTTTGCGACTCCAGCTTTGAATATCGTAATAAAGTTGCGTAAGCTCAATGGGGTGGATGTAGTAAAGTTGAGCGACGATGATGGCAAAGCAACTGGGGATGCTGATGCAATCCGCGTGGCACGCTGGGTTTTCAATAATACACCTCTTGACTAACAAGATAGAGAGTTGGAAATGACTTATTCAGTTTATATTGAATATACAGATGGGCAAACGGAGAGACTCACTCGCGTAACTCAATATGATCTTAGGCGTAAATTATTTTATTTTGTTCTTGGGAGTGGGCGGACAAAGCATATTCATAGTGACACGGTTAAGAGCGTTCTTGTCACGCCAAACGATGAAGAGTAGGAATAACAGGAATAGTATGAAGAATATGAAGAATTTAGCATCAGGAATTGCAGATTGGGTTAGAAATTATGCCACCAAAGCCGGCAAAGAAGTATTGGTGGTTGGTATTTCTGGTGGCATTGACTCCGCTGTGGCTGCGAAATTGTGTGAGATGACGGGGTTGAGGACCATTTGTGTTTCAATGCCTGCAACCCCAGATGGCGTCACTACTAACTCCACAATACGCGCGATTAACCAATGCAGGCAGATGGAAATTGAACTCATAGAGGCCGACATTGGTACGGTTCTCGACAATATGTGCCTAGCCATCGACACTTGGACTAATAATGGTCCGGTCGATGACTCCAATTCTCACAAACTGCGCCGTGGGAATTTGGCGGCCAGAATCAGGGCGAATGTCTTATATGACACCGCCGCAACGAATAATGGCTTGGTGGTCGGAACCAGCAATCTAGATGAGATAGAAATTGGTTATCTCACAAAAGGCGGCGATGGACTTGTGGACTTAGAACCTCTTGCTGGTCTGCATAAGAGGCAAGTAAGAGAACTTGCAAGGTACCTCGAAATCTCTAGTGAAATTATCGATGCTGCCCCCAGCGCTGAATTATGGGATGGACAAACCGATGAGCAAGAACTCGGGATGACCTATGACGAACTTGCATTTGCTATTGATTACATCCATAATACTCATATTGACACTCCATTAAATGAGCAACAAGCAGTGGTTGTTGAAAAAGTTCGACAGCGAATGCAGGCCAATAATCACAAAACTTCTTTGCCACCTGTCTTCCCATTACAAATATGGAAGATTGAACAGGACCTTTGTATTTAGGGATATATGATGAAGAGAGCACTACTGCTGGTTGATATCCAATATGATTTTTTGCCGCGCGGACCATTATCTGTCCCATTCGGCGATGAAATTATACCAGTCGCGGAGGCCATGATTTTGCAATTCGCTAGTCGTGGCGACCCGATTTTTACATCACAAGATTGGCATCCTGCTGGACATTGCAGCTTTGCCAGTACGCATGGAAAGACTGTGTATACGACGTTAGAAACCGGCGAAATGTTGTGGCCCGATCACTGTGTGATTCACACTGATGGTGCCAAACTGGCAGTGACCGTTCCTTGGAATGCCGTGAAGGTATACAAGGGTGTCGATATTAATATTGATAGCTATAGTGCATTTTACGACAACAACCACGCCAAATCTACTGGTTTGGCGGAGTCTCTGGCTGCACGCCGCATTACAGATTTGTATGTTATGGGTTTAGCTACAGATTATTGTGTGAAAGCAACTGTTGATGATGCTTTGGATGAGGGGTTTAATGTCCATCTTATCATCGATGGCTGTAGAGGTGTCGATATAGCCACTACTGAAAAGGCGATATTTGAAATGCTGAAAAGCGTGTCTATGATTCAATCTGCACACCTTCTATCAGTGCGATGATTATCATAACACCACATCCTGATAGACTAGAGGACCCTGATTTTAAAGATATTGTGGGTTATGACGACGGCCTAGAGGAAATACGTATCTTCAATGCAAAGCAAGCATATTGCTATGCTTATGATGTTATTATAGGAAGATGGCCTGAGGGTGAAGAGGTTATAAAGAATGACCCTGAATATGCATATCGCTATGCTTATGGTGTTATTAGAGGAAGATGGCCTGAAGGTGAAGAGGCCATAAAGAATGACCCTGAATATGCATATCGCTATGCCCGTGATGTTATTAGAGGAAGATGGCCTGAGGGTGAAGAGGCTATAAAGAATGACCCTGAATGGGCATATTGTTATGCCTATTATGTTATTAGAGGAAGATGGCCTGAAGGTGAAGAGGTTATAAAGAGCAGCCCCGAATATGCATATTGCTATGCCTATAATGTTATGCCTATAATGTTATGCCCAAAGGAGAACATTATGAATGAATTACTTCTATTAAAAAGACGTGCTAAATCTTTTTGTGATGCACATGGTTTAAAATATAACTACAGCGAGTCATATGGTGGTTTTATAGGCATCGGACAATCTGGATTCTGGGTGTCTGATGCATCACCTGATGAGGTGCAATCTATTTTAGAAGATTGCCTAACAGAGCACAAAAAATTCGAACAAGTCGTGTGGGAACCTGGATTATTATACAAAGCACTTCATGATATCGATGACCCTATTAAGAGTGCCATTGAAGATGAGTTGGGAGATGTATTCGATAAAAAAACTTTAGATAAAATTGCCAGGATATTTTATAAATACACTGCGGGCTAATAATTGGGATTCTTTAAGCGACCAAGCATGCCCTCAATCATGCGAATGCTCTCTGCATAATCTACTAAGCTTTCAGGCTCAGCGTCCCATATATTACTGAGCTTTAATTCCTCGATTTGCTTGGATAGGCCGCTGACTACATATTGTATTTCCGCTAATGCACCATCAATCCTTCTCATAGTTTTCGATGTGAAATCAGATGAAGGGGAATCACCCCATGCTTCATTAAGCCGCTTATCTAATCGTTTGCTGAATTCCATAATGGTTCCTTATTATATTTTTGTTTGTGATATGTGGCATTTGTAATAAGGAATTGCCCATAACAGCGTCGTGCAGCACGACGACGGACAGAACACGAAAGGATAAAAAATGTCTGTTGATTTTGTGCACACATTTATGATTGGTTTTTCGGTATCGGAAAGTTTATTGTGCGATGCCGACGATTCTGGGGAAATAATGTGGAAACCCGAGATTGCAGCCAAATTGGGCCTTGACAAATCGTTAGAACCTGGTGAATTATGGGATTCCCATTGCGATGGAATTGGGGCTATTGTGCTATATAAGTTGGACCCATCTATCGCCGATGAGTCCGATGTAGCATATCTTGTTGGCATAGAGTTGACGAGTTTCGTGAGTCAGGAAGATGGATGGGTAGCGAGAACGGATGTACCGGCACTCCCTTCTAAAGAGGAACTCGCAGCATGTCTGCAGGAATTTGGGGTGCCATTCGATGAAAATTCATGGGGTTTTTGGCGGTATACAGAAGTAAGTTAAGGAACTCAACCCAAATAAGGACCGGAAAATGTCCCACGTCGCCAAGATTGATATCAAAATTACAGACTTAGACGCCCTAGAGAAGGCAGCTGCGGATTGTGGATTAGAATTAGTGCGAGGCCAGAAGACATATAAATGGTACGGTCGCTGGGTCGACGATTATAGTGCCAATGATGCCGCTTACAAGCATGGGATTAAACCCGCTGATTATGGGTCTTGCGACCATGCTATAAGAATCCCTGGCAACTCAATGGCATATGAGGTTGGTGTCGTTAAGAATCCCAACGGCGAAGGGTGGGTCCTTATTTGGGATTTCTGGAATGGAGGCCATGGCTTGCAAGCGAAGCTCGGTGGTGCCAAAGATTGCTTTAAGCTTCAAGATGCATATAGCAAACATGTCGCTATCAAACAAGCCGACGCACTAGGCTATGTTTGGGAAGAAGAAGTAGATGAAGACGGTGAAATAACCATTAATATGTATGACTATAGCTAGAGAGACCGATGAGCTATCTGCACAATCTAATAATCAACATTGCCCTTATATGTTTTAATGTTGTGGCATGCGGTACACATATAACATCATGGTTGGCTCTGCCATTCGCGGTCACGGTTGTACTTATATTACTATTGATTTGGTGGCAAACCAAAAATGTCAATAAGTTGTGTCGATTATCAGAACCAGCCTTGGAAATATTAGGGCATAAAGATGGCCCCAATATAGTTCGTGGCGCGGACGACCCTGACAACCATATTATGCCAGTAATGGTTATATCTGGCAGAAAACAAAACAGCATTGAATCTCATGTGGCCACAAACGGCAAAAATGCATGGATAGTCCGCCAAGATTACAAATCGGAGAAGTATATTGTCACAATGACTATTGGCTATATGCCCAAAGGGTTAAAAGAAACTATGGCAGAGGTTTGTGTGGAGGATAATTGATGAGCGTCTTCATTTACCCATGCTACGACGATTTAGAACCGTGGATATTCAATGCCAATGGATGGGGCTTAATAGGCAAGGTACACAAAGCATCTGGGACTGATTTGGTCTTAGAGACATTGAACGGGCCAGAGCTTCCATTATCAATGACAGATGATGATGCTAAAGAAATGTCGCGATTTTTGAAGTCGCTAAAACAAGAGCGAATCATAGAGGTCATGCATGAAAACAATAATCTCTGGGGAGGGACAGCAGAGGCTTTTATAAAACATATAAACGATTGGGCTGATTTTCTGGCGGATTGTGGTGGGTACGAGGCAGGATAATGGAACTATTACCTCACATCCTGCCCAACATTTAAACCAATAATAAATCGTTGATAGAATCGAATAATGGCTTCTAGAAGAAAACACCGACAGGATTGCATTGAACGCCTAGGAAATGATTGGGATGAAGTACATGCTTGGTTGGACGGGCGTTTTATGGAGTGCAATGGACACATACGGCATCGCATTTACCGTCACAATGCCGAAGGCGTCGAAAAAATACGTAAATGGTGGGGCGATGAAGCCGCACAAGCAGCTAAAATCCACATCCAACGAGATTTCGGACTTCTTGATGTTCCAGGTGTTTCGTTAGATGAAATCCCAAAAAACATGAAAGATGCAGCAGTTATTTTGGCTATAATTCTTGAGGACCAAAAGTGAAAGAACATGCGTCTCTCACCATTAAGCCAGCTGAAGTTATCCCAACAAGCATAGTGGAATGCATCGCTATTGTTGGGACCACGGTCTGCGCGGTCCCAACATATGATTCTACGGCCTATGCTACAAAGCATAAAGCTGAGCTTGCAATTTTCTTGGTAGAGGCGATTGACCCATCAAAAGATAATGTGTACTTTCTACTATACTTATCTACCCAATATGGATACTGTTATTACGCCGTCGACCATAATGAAAATGTCTATAGGGTATCAAAATTAGGCGGTGGTGACCCTAAATATCCAACTGTAACTAGTGACGGGCATTCTGGGATTTTTAAAGTACAGAACCCACAAGAAGAAATAGATTGTATGGAAAAACTTATACTACTAGAGACGGTCAAACTGTATTGTGAGGCTCCTGGTGGCAGCGAAAACAAATAGGTGTACTGGGCTAGGATAAATTATGAGAAAGTATGGTCCAAAGCACAAAGACCATAAGAGTATAGGGTCTCCATGCCCATTATGTCACGTCGAATTCAAGGAGAACGATTTCACCACTTTACTTGCCCTGTTCCCGGATGGAATAGAACAAGCAGAGCGAATGCTCGATGGCATGAATTATACCGCGCATGCCGTAGAAGTCCACGTACATTGTGCCGAAAAAGCTGGATATAAAGTAGAGGACTAAAATGAGCGAGCCAGAATTCAACACAGTTAGTATGTATACGTCGCCGGATAACGCACTAGTAATCAAAAGGTCCAAGACTAGGAGCTTCCTAAGGAAAATAACTAACCCATCAATATTCGGAATCAGAGTTAGCTTCCACTGGACTATGTTGATTCTACCGCTGATGTGGTTGCTGCAAGGTTATGGTTTGGGGCAGTCTCTATCGTTGTTTGTGGTCGTATTCACATCAGTCTTGTTGCATGAATTCGGCCATGTGGCAGCCAGCAATGTACTCGGGTCATCGTGTAGCCAAATTACTCTCCACCTATTTGGTGGCGTGGCAATGTCTAGAGGCGATATAAAGCCATCACGCAGATTAGTGGTGTATCTGTGCGGCCCTGCAGTTTCCTTGGCTTTGTTAGTGACTAGCTTCATATTATTTATGTCGCCTAGCACATCATACTATCAGCTTGGGCAACTTTATTATTCGAACTTCTATTATTATGTTGTTGGCATGACAGCTATTATTAATTTCATGCTGTTCGTCTTCAATATGCTGCCGATGTATCCGTTAGACGGCGGCGGTGCATTGTTGTCTTTACTAAGCATAAAATTGCCGGTATCTAAGGCAAGACGCATCACTGGGGTTGTAGGTCTGACCACAGCGGGCCTGATTGGGATGTACTTCCTAAGCCGTGGTCAGATTATGGGGCTTTGCATAGTGGTATTTGCAGTTCTTGCCAACTTATCTCTGCTGCGAGACCAAAATGCCTAAATTTGAATCCTGTGGAAACAAAGCGGTCTCAACAATATCCAAACCCATAATCATTTCATATACCATTGGGGTTGAGGGCTGGCTACACAATCTGCTAAACGGCACAGGGTCGCTTATAGCTTATATTAAAATCATAGGCGCAGACCAGGCGCAAGTCACAAGAGAATATAAATCGAAGTCTAAACGGTATAAAGCTAGATTGAAAGATGGCAAACTCATAGTCGGTGGGAAACCATTAAATGCCGTTAATGCTGACAAAGTGATTGCGGCTCTAAAACACACCAAACCATATCGTGTTCCTGGGGAGCTAGACCCAATTGGAAATATTTATGTGATGGATAGGCAGATTTATGGGCTATGCAACAACATAATCACAGATGATATAGATACTCCCGGTCGAGAGCTAGTAGTAATAGTAAATTGCCCAATTTGCACTCCCCATTTTGTGTCCCATAGAGACCATCGGCGAGTCAACCGTGTATGCATTGCGTTTGATGCTACTAAAGACAAGTGCTATGAAGTTCTCACTACTACCAGAAAAGTTATAGGCAAGAAAGTGGCCGATATCGGGCTTGAGTATGCCATACAAAAATCAATAAGCCATAAAGTGGCAGAATTTATAGAATCATGGCATCGAAGCAACGAACATACTTAACGTTCCGCAATTCTCGCAGCCGCTTCTGTGCTGCACAACAGCACGAGACAATGCGCGGCTATCGGAGAAGCTAACAATGTCAATGCAAGACCAGATGGATATGCCGTATGATGACTGGATTGTTGAGGTTGCAAGGCTCTTAGGGCAGAAACCAGAGCAGGTAAATGCGATTCCTGGAATCTCCCATTTGTACGGCACTATCACGCCGGTAGTAGCCGTAGAAATAATTACCAACACATCTAATGCAGATGATGAGAGTTATGATGTGTTGGCTGTATTGTTAGAAGATATAGGCTACGATACCAAACTCTTTGGTATTCATAATACATCAGACTTGAAGCTTGTTATTGCCCACATAAAGGAATGGTTGGGGGCGAAAGCTGAGAGTGACCACAAGCCATGTAATGATGAGATTAGGGATGCTGCCATTAAGGCAGTCTTATTAGCCACACGGCTTGCAGGTGGAGACCTATAGAATGGTCAATCCAATCTGTAAGAATTGTAGGGTCCAAATGGAACGTACCTCTGACCGATTCCCGGTGAAAGACCCACCGATGAGTGGATTTAAGAGTACAGTTTGGGTGGGCGACCTTTTTAAATGCCCAGAATGTGGTATCCAAATAGTCCTGAATTTCGGCCAGCCTTTGCGGTCTGAAATATCGGAACATTGGAAACATAAGGCGTTACAGTTCAGATATTCGTAATCGGTTCGTATAACCGGATTTGCTCGTAGCCACGCATATTGTGTGCGCATTTGGAGCCGAACATGAAATTCCAAACATTCTCCGCAGTCGTCGGCAATAAAGCCTGTAATGGGAAATGCGATTTCTGTGTCGCCAAAATGACAGCGGTCGGCTCGGCCCTGACCCATAATTTCAATTGTAAAAATCTGGAAGTCGCATGCAGATTGGCTGAGAAGGGTGGAGTTACCACTGGCTTACTGACCGGCAAGGGGGAACCTACGTTGTTCCCTAGTGTGATTACCACATACCTACAAACTATGTCCAGATATTTTCCTCTAATTGAGCTCCAAACCAATGGGTTGATATTCACACCAATGATTGGACAACGATATGGCACCAAAAAGGTCGAAACAGATGCTGATATCCAACTCTTGACGGGTAGATGGAGAGACTATTTAGAGGAGTGGAATGACCAAGGGCTAACAACTGTGTCGCTGTCGATTGCCCACTATGAAAACAACCGCAACCGCGAAATTTATTGTGATAGCAACGGCGAGTTCCGATTTGAATACCCCGACCTCGCAACTACTATCAAATTTTTGCATAATATTGGGTTGTCGGTGAGGTTAAGTTGCATTGGACTTCGGGATTACATTGATGACGACCTGCGACTTCGGAGTTTAATTAGATTCGCTAAGAATTGTAAGGTGGAGCAACTCACATGGCGACCAGTTACCACGCCCGAATATGTTGGCGAAGACGATGCGGAATGGGTTAAGCGGCTTAGTTGTGACCCACTAAAGACACAATTTCTTACAGAATATGTGCGGAAGAACGGCACATTGTTGTTAAGGCTCCCACATGGTGCTGAGGTATTTGATATACAAGGGCAAAATCTTTGCTTGTCCAACTGCCTCACGCGTCAACCCGATACCGACGTGGTTAGGCAATTAATTTATATGGACGGGCATCTTTACTACGACTGGTGTTATGAAGGAGCGATAATACTGTGAAAAGTCCTGTAACTGAAGAAATCTATGGTGCCAAAGATTTAGAGCCGATGATTTCTGATGTGCTGACATTCAAACCTGAGGACCAAGGAATGGGTGCGTATGAATATGCGGGGGCAACAGGAGTGGATGTTTACGTTGTTATGGTTATACAGGAGCCATATGTGTATGTGGATATTACCAAAACCGAAGACCATGAACTGCCAAATAGCATTAAAGGCCGGTTGTGGTCTAAATCTGGACTAATAGAATTTACCGCCACATTGTACGATGAACCGTTCCAGCAAGGCGATAAACTACTGCAAACATATGAGATATCACAATGAAGAAATTGCTCTTATCTGCTACCGCCATGGTAGTAGCGATTATATTGGTTGTCCCATGCCGTGGGGTAGAGTTTACGGTGGTCACCTCTGCTCGCATGTATGTCGGTGCTGCATTAGCGGCCACTAGTGGTATTTTCCTCGGAATAGTCCTGAAGATAAAGGCATAATTATGGATTTCAAAGGTTTGCTTGGGGCACCTGTACGCCCGCTGACGCAAGATGAATCGAAAATGTTCATCGCTACCAGCATGAAGGAAAGCCAGGTATCGTTCGAAGAAACAGATGCGATGGCAGCATCTTCCTTGCAGTATCGCATTATACGTACTCGAATGATGAACATGGCTGACCGCATAACCCCGGCTCTTGCGGTGTTTGTTGCGTCTATCTGCGACAGGCCAGGCAATGCAGTTATGTGGGCATATACATTGTGTTGCATGGCTGCTAAAAAGCCCGATAAGGAGGCTGTCGATATAATGGATTGGACAATGGAATTTCCAACTGGGGTGCCGACAGATGAAGCCTATCGTGCCGTATGGGAATCCCAAAAGGGCCACAATATAGGCGAAAAATTCGATAACTGGTTAGACAACTCAGAGAATTGGCCCCAGGATTAATAATTTCTTCAGCCCGATCGGCGCGACACCAAAAATTGGTCGAGGAGAAGCAACATGGCAACAAGTGAAGTGGAAATGATGCTGACCGAAGCACAACGCGAAGACATGGACCGAATGATATATGAAGCCGAGCAAAATGAACAACGTTGCTTGTTAGATGACCCAGACTATCTGAGATGGCTGGAGGCAAAAGCCAATGAACACGGACATGGGGCGGACAGTTAATATAGTAGTTAAGGATGGTTGGACGATCGACGGCCTGCGGAAAGCCATTGCAACCACGCTTAAACGAATGACACCCATAGATGGGGTGATCGTTGATTACTCCAGCTGGATAGGTGAATTCCCAGGTGAAATAATCTTGGACCATTGCATGTTGGTTCATGACCTCGATATAAGCAGAAAGTTGATGGTCAAACACGGTCGGTGTATGGAATTCTATAAGGTAAACACATGATTTTTGTCTTAGAAGACAGCCCCGATAGACTGAAGTGGTTTAAGCGGCACTGGTCCAATTTAGTACATGCCGACACTCCATTTGCGGGCCTGGAATTGCTCCAAAAACATGATGATTTGGAGATGATTTTCCTGGACCACGACCTTGGTGGCCCATTCCAAAGAGGTCCGCATGGCGACGGCATTGATTTAGTCGACCTGATGGTGAAGGAGAAATTACATGTCGATACTCCAATTGTTGTACATTCTCTAAACCCAGGCGGCGCACAAACCATGGTCAGTACGTTGAGGAAAACGCATTCAGACGTTCGGCGAATTCCATTTTATCTTGTACGCAATATGGTAGACGCTGGGGTGGACGACACAAAAGTACGAGAACTCAAACGCAACGCAGTAGACACAATATGCGGCATGGGATTTCCATTATATCATATGACAGAAGAAGCAGATGGCTATAGGGTGTACATCATTAGAGGCAAGGACGATGTAGAAGGTCGTCACTACGCCCAAGATTGCCCATCTTCATTGATAGATATGAGCTTGACAGTGTTAGCAGAAATCATTGAGTCTTCTCAACACGAATTTGATGTGCCAATACATCAAAAACGTTTCTTTGGATTGCAATAATGTCTTTTATTAAAAAATTATTAGGGCCTATCAAGCGGCTATACCCCAACACCGAGTACGGGTATAATAGTGCGCCACCAGACTTGGACAACCCATGCGATATCATCGTTCGCCCATTTACTTCTGATGATGATGTATTCTCTATTATGGCAGATGGTAATAAGTATCTCATATGCCATATAAGGAATGCTGATTCGGAGACGTTCAAAACTGTTGCAGAGACTTTGGGCGAGTGGAGATTCGAATCGTTAGAACAGGTTTTGACTACTTTGCGGGAAGCTATAGAAACAATCAAATCAAGTAACAGGGAATTTTTTGCGGATTGCGATGGACTACCAATATTCTCAGCCGCATGGAAAGAAGAAATGGGTATCTCATAAGGATAGCAAGGATGCGAAGAGCAAGAATTGCAAGACGAAATATTCCAGGGCAGATGTTTTTGTCTTTTGATTTGCCGCCAAGGCGGAAACACAAAGTTAGTTACAAGGATTTCGACCCCTCCAAACATACAGTTGGTGATTTGGATTTAAGGACATTACCCAGGAAAGCGTACACCCAGCATGTAGTATCGTGTATGCAAACAGTAGGAGCGAGACAATGAGATTCTTAAGTAGTAGATGGATGTTGTTATTTATTTTGGTTCTGGCTATCCCAATTTGTGCCAGTGCTGTGGATAGTGTTGTAAACATTTACCAATCCCCAGCCTTGAAACAGCAGAAAACTCGGTTCGATAGAACAGAAGCCGCTGCCAAGGCCAGAATGGATTCTTCGATTACTTTAGTGAAGTTTGCGTACGACCGAGAGACCAAAACTGCTAGAGAGGAATTAGTTAAAACCTTAAAGGCTGCTACGGATGATGCCACTAAGTCCGGTAACCTCGACCTCGCAATCGCATTAAGAGCTGAGTATAGGAAGATTGAGGCTGGCGGCACCACGAAGGCCGAGCCTAAAGATGATAGTAAGAAGATTAATACCTCTATTACCTATGAGGATGTGGATAAGTTAGCTGTAACTATTCATCCAGATGGAACTGGCAAAGTAGGAAAGCCCGGCACCACGACGTACAGAGGGAATTGGGCTATGAAAGAGGTGATGCTGTTCGAAACAATGATACGGTCCCAGCCAGTTGTCTACATTGTTGTTCCAACAACCAAAGGGTTGCGGCTTGGTAAAACCACACCGTTGCCAGTAAAAGTTTCGTCGGCGAAATAAGGCTCACAGGGGCGAAAGGTTTCGATCGGCTATGCAGCAAGCATCTGACGTGGTAGTCAAGGCGGGTAAATGCCCAAGCAAAGACCGCCGGTGCCCAAGTACATAGCACGAGACGAGAGTTCGATTCTCTCCGCCTCTATTATGCGAATTAGAAAAGTAAAATGGCGAGGTTACACCTACTACATCCAGGGACGCGTATTCTCTATGGATAAAGGTAGAATCATGCTTCGTAGCCGCGACGGGGAGCCAAATAAAATGGTTTCCAAGAGTGAAGTCGAAGAGGTGCAACCTACAGAGGAGGTTGATATCTCATGACTAGACGCGAAAAACTCAAGAAATATGGTTTGCCAGGCTCTGTAATTGCTGGCTCAGCCTATTTCCGGCAGTATTGTAGGTATTGCAATGAACCAATGCGTGCTGACTCAGATGACCCAACTTTGGATTATCAGTGTGACAAGTGCAGTGGGGTGCGTAAAATGCTGACTCCTGGCGGTCACGCCGGGCCACTAGATTCTGATTCTGGCGGATATCAAGCAAATGCCCGAAAGGCTTTAGAAGATGGATAGGCCCAAATTAACCGAATCTGAATTCGCCGAAACAGTTGATGCAACCATCCAAGCATTTCGTACGAAGCTAGATGGGAAAGGTTGGCATATTTCTGTTTCGCCGCATGAAATTCTCGGCCTTACTAGTGAAGAATTTCATGAATTTGCAGCTGCTGTCCACGACAATAACCATACACAAATGAAATCGGAATTGGAGGATATAGCAGTGGCTTGTCTGTTAGGCATTGCAAGCATCAACTCCAGAAAGATGGATTGGTAATGCATTCGGAAGATATAAATCGAGTACTACTTGATGCTGCGATTGTTGATGATACCTTAAAATTCATTAAAAATAGGGATTTAGAGAAGATAGCCCGGATTGAGAGTGGCGGACTTGTAATTCTCTTGGCTGCCACACCGTCGATGGCTAAATGGTCTAAACCCGGCGTAACACCGCGTTTTCTAGCATGTTGTGCAGCATTTTTTGATAGCTCCACATTACTTGCCGAAGTTAGAGCCGATGGGTTTTATAGTGGCGATAAGAAGTTAAAAGTTAAAAATTCGGACGCGCTACTCAAACTCTGCATTATTAAGATTAGGGAGCTAGTCGGTGAGGATAAACGGGATTAAACAAATAACAGAGAAGCCCTTTCTCAATTTATTTGAGACGACGTACACCGACGGCGGCGGCAAAAAAAGAAAATGGATATATGCATCCAGAAACTCTATTTTATCTGAATCGCCCACTACGAATGCTGTTGTTATAATCCCCACTCATATAAGCACAGATGGGACAAGAAGACTCGTATTAATTAGCGAATTTCGCGTTCCAATCAGAGGATTTGAGTTAGGATTCCCAGCTGGGCTAATTGAGGACAGCTATACGCCAGAAGAAACCGCCAAAATCGAATTGCACCAGGAAACTGGTCTAACCGTTACTAAGGTCATTAAAACAAGCCCGCCTGTGTATAGCTCGGCTGGCATGACTGATGAATCAACGATACTCGTGTTTGTAGAATGTACCGGCACGTTATCCACAGACCACTTAGAAGAAACAGAGCAGATTAAACCTATGCTCGTTGACTTTGAAGGTCTAAAAATCGTATACCATTCTGATGTGAATTTTGGTGCCAAGTGCTGGCCAATTATTGATGCCATAATCGACCGTGGTGCAATCTAATGCCTATCACGCTCGGCAAGCCAATCCAGACTAAAGCCTTTCGCAGCCCTACGCTCATGTTTATCAATATGCTTGGGATGCAGGGCCTATCTCCCATCTGCCGTCGTATTTTATACAAGAGGCGGGTCGATTAATAAGAAAATTCGAGTCGAAAAAGACTAAATTTCTTACGCGTTGCTGGCGCTTCGCCGAGGTCCACACGCGACAGAGAGCAAAGGAGTCAGACAAATGGGAAAGCCAATTATCAAGGTTAACGCTGAACTGAATGTAGACGATGTGGTGTCTGTGAAGCTTAGCTCGATTGAGACCAAGCTTCACGATGAAGATACCAGATTGGCTTCCGCAATCAAAGATGCGCGGGGGAAAACTGACGAGGCTAAGAAACAGGTTAAGGTGGCTGCTCAAGATGCGGCTGAAAACGCCCTATCCGACCACGCCCGCACCATTCTTGATGCTTTCAACACCATCAGTCCCGAATCCAAAATCAATATTTCAGGATTCTACGAAGGCGGCAAGATACATGCCAAATTCTTAGTTGAAACCGGGAGACGCGGCAATCGCAATTACATCGGGAGCAATGGCAATGCAGTTGATGGTTATATATCGTACAATATAGCCATTGCAAGCACCGATGCGGTGCTTGCTGCGTTGCAGCGGGTGAATGAGCTAGAAAAGAGTTTGGCCGCATTACAAAGCCAAGCTGTTGAGATTAAGAAGGCTCTATCTAATATGGGCATGTATGAGCGTCAGATTCGTGCTCATCTGGCGAGATGGCGGCTTTCCGAAACAACTGATGGTCGTCAAATCATAAGTAAACTGGACGACTTCGAAGTCCCCGGACTTCTGCCCATCATCCCCGCGAATTGCCGACCAACGGTGGTTAATGGTTGATAGTAAAGGCTAGGCCAAGTTCTCTATCGAGCTTACGGAAGTATGCTCTGCCAAGGCTAAAAGAACCTGCCCGAAAAACTTGCCATAGCAAGCTTGCCTTTACTATCAACCATTAATTACGCTTAAAGAGCTTGAGGCTGCGGGCTTCGAGCACAGAACTAGACGATTTGATATAGGATTCGAAAAATGAAATCATTCAAAAGTAAAAAGGGTAAGGAAACCCCGAAAGTTATCCATGACGCCATGGAAGGCACAATCGGTAAGCTTATCGCCACAATCGCACACAACAACAATACGGATCGGTATGATTTCAGGATTGACAGCAGGTTGAACTTGTCGGGAAGCCACGCTGACTGCCTGCACCGAGCCAATGAACATGAGGTAGTCTGGAGTTGAAGTACGTCGACCTGAGAGAAATCGTAAAGCAGTTGCACAACAGAGGTATGAGTATAGATGAGATTGCGGAGCAAGCAGAACTTGCCCCGAAAGATATCAAGGTCATGATTAACAAAGGTAAAAAGTTGATTAGGGCCAAAATTGAGTCAGCCACTCGGCTTCTGCGGCCCACCTATAGGGCTATGACACAACAAGATGAAACAGTTGTGCTATTGAGCGATCGGGATAGGGGCAAATTCCTGGATTGTATGGAGAATCCGCCCGAACCAAATGATAAGCTACTTCGGGCCGCTAAGAGCCATGAATCACGAACTACAGAAAGCAGCAGTACTGGACAGCCTACTCCGCCAAGCTGGGGCTAGGGAATGTCTAATCGTGGGGGGCTTTGTTCGCGACCGTCTTATGGGAATCCCATGTGCTGACGTAGATATGGAAGTCTATGGTCTCAACTACTCCCAAATCGTTAATGCCATTTCAAATGCTGGGTTCTCCACTGACCTAGTAGGAAAGGCGTTCGGGATTGTTAAAGTCGATAACTATATCGATGTTAGTGTCCCACGACGGGAGAACAAGCGTGGGGTCGGGCATAAAGACTTTGAGATAAACCACGACCCGAACATGACCGCAAGAGAAGCGGCTGCTCGTCGGGATTTCACCATTAATAGTATAGCTATGACTATTAATGGTGAAATCATAGACCCATTTGGCGGTGAAGCTGACTTACGCGCTGGCATCTTAAAAGCCACCAGTAATGCATTTTCTGAAGACCCACTACGGGTTCTGCGGGGGATGCAGTTTGCTGGTAGGTTTGGGTTCGTCATGGACGCCAAAACTATCAGAATGTCTGTGGCAATGAAAGATGAATACAAGCACCTCCCCAAAGAACGAGTATTCAGCGAGTGGCATAAATGGGCTGTAAAATCTAGGTATCCTAGCAAGGCACTTGCTCTATTGCTTGAGACCCGGTGGGTTGAAAATTTCCCAGAATTAAACCGGCTGGTGGGTTTGGAGCAGGAAAAGGAGTGGCATCCAGAGGGGGATGTCTATAGTCATACAGGTTGTGCACTAGATGCGGCCATAGGCATCTGCAATAGGCGAGGATTTACCTCTGAGCAACGAGAGGCTGTTATGTTTGGGGTATTGGGTCATGATTTTGGGAAAGCAACCACTACCACCACGGTTATGAGGCATGGTATTGAGAGAATTATCTCTCATCGGCATGCAGCTGCAGGTCGGACCATGGTCCTCAACTTCATGGATTCCATTAAGTCACCCCTCAAGCTGCGGGAGATTGCCGCCATCCTGACTGCTGAGCATATGTCCCACATCAGTAGGCGCAAAGATAAACTTACGGAGCGTATGGTTCGCCGGTTAGCTGTTAGGCTGCATCCAGCAACGATAGATTTATGGGCTGCAGTATGTGAGTCGGACGCCTCTGGTAGACACCCCTTACCCCCGACAAATCCAGTAGCCCAGTGGGAGGAGGCGGCTGTTAAGTTGTGCGTCCAAGCCAACCGACCCAAGCCAATCCTTATGGGTAGACACCTAATCACCGAAGGATACGAGCCTGGAGTAGAGATGGGAAAGTTGCTAGATGCTGCGTTTGAGGCACAATTAGATGGAGAGTTCATTGACTTGAACAGTGCTTTGGAGTTTGTACATAAACAGCAACAAAAAGATTGAGTATAAAAC
>JGI11705J14877_10000230_pt1:0-32500 | contig 35390 bp, 30 predicted proteins | sample Etolaghawater15m_FD_14877 | JGI IMG/M metagenome (IMG submission 14877) | reverse complement strand
AGGGGGATGAAGATGCCGGCATTAAGCATTTGACCTGTCGGCAAGGGTATCCGCGCTAAAATTTCCCTATGCATAAGCTGTTTCAAGTTGCTGCTCATGACCACGGATTGGCTAAACAGAGTAATCTCTTTATTGTTCAGGGTCTGGTTCAGAAGAAGCTTCCATTCGTGCTCTCCACGTGGGGTAATGGCAGGTTCAGCGGAAAGTAATTCAACGATCCAGGTGTTTGGGCCCCGATTTTGTGCTGCTCTCAAAATTTGATCGGCCTCGGAGAGCAGTTCCTTAAGGGATGTCACTTGTTCATAACTGACACCTCCTACATGTCCAACGTTTTCAGAGGATCCAACGTCTTCAATGGCCAAGCTGGCAAAGCCTCTGGTTATTGCTGCGGCTACATGACGTGCATCTTCCTCTGTAACATCCGGTAAAAAAACTGCAAAACTGCCTCCTGAAATATGTGCGAGTGCAGAATTTTTCAGCCCTCGTGTTGCTTCACGAATACAGTTCGCAACCTTCTGGAGGAGTTGGTTTCCGTGTAAATACCCTTTTTCCTGATTGAGCTCCAGGAGATTATGAACCTGGACAAGTAAAAATGCTCCCTTGATAGAAGCGGTATCACTCTTATCCATTCGAGCCGCCACCTGCCCCTGCAGGTAGCGCCTGTTGCCTAATCCGGTCAAAGCATCACTATAGGCATTTTTTCTCAATCTGTTCGCCACCCGCGCCTGTTCATCGAACATCTTTTTCACTTTAGCGGTCATGCTATTCATCGCAACAACAACCCGTCGCAGTTCACGGGTTCTCGGGAGCTTCTCTTGGAATGTGTACTGTTTTTTGCAGAGGTCTTCTGCCTGCTGCTCAACCCGCCGTAAAGGCTTGAGCAGGGCTCGCAAGCCAAGGGCGCCAAGCACTATCACAACAACACCAGTAACGCCAAAAATTTTTGTCATATTACAGATGGCTTCCCAGAGTGTTTTATAGGCATACCCCGGGTGACTTTCCACATAGAGACTGCCTCTTTGTGTCCATCCTGCGGTTAGCAGTGTACTGGCACCTGGAGTTTTTAAGGGGACAGCTCTTATAAACCAGGCCGGAACATCGTTGATAATGACCTTAAGAGTTCTATCTATATGGACTGTATCATCCAGGTCAGTGAGCCGAATTGTACGATAATAGCCACGATCAAAAACAACATTGATCATGGTTTCGATTGTAGCCATATCGTTCTCAGCAATATAGGGGGTGATCGATAATCCTAGAGAGGTTGCTGTATCCTGGGCATGGGATTCGAGCTGGTCTTCAAGAAAAGAACGTGTACCCTGGAGTTTGATGATCCATGTACAGGTGAAAAGAACAAAAAAGAGTACTAATGTAAATATGAGCAGTTGTCTGTAAAGTGTCATACACCGAACCTCACGTTATTGTATACTGGCAGGCATTCTCTCAAGCAGGTCATTCCACAATTTGAGTCTGTCACTTTTTCCCACCAGATCACCTCTACCTCGCTCTTTTGCCAGCCACAGTCCAGCACCATTGAAACTGTATACAGGAAGCAGGTCTGATCTTTGTGTTGCTGGCTTAATGGCATTGATAAGATTATCGAGAACCAAAGGCACAGCAGTGGGTGTTTTATAATAGGTAAGCACCATATGACTTTGATTTAATTTCCAGGCCTTAACATACGTCAGGGTAAGTTTTTTTTCAGGAACTCCCAACATCTTCAGAGTAAAATATTTTGAAAGGGCAAAATCTTCGCAGTCGCCGCCATCACTTGCAAGAAATTCTACCGGAGTGGCCCAATAATCTTTTTTTGACCAGTGTATTGCATCACTGACAAAATTGAGTTGATTAAAGAATCTATTTACTTTCTCCAGCTTTTCAATATCAGTACGACTCGTATCTTCACGGACAAACTGCTGCCAGGCCAGAAGTCTTTTTCTCGCATCAACACCATATTTATTCTCAGCAGTATCGAGTAAAGATGAATCAAGTGTGAAAATTTCGCTGGCTGAGGCAATCTGGGCTGCAAAAAAAAAGAGTAAGAACGCAAATGCGAAGGGGAGTAGAGTGTTGTTGGCAAATTTGAGGACGGAGCTACTGCGGGAAAGGACTAGTTGAATAATTGTTAATGGTGCGTTAACGGAATTTAATACAATGATGCCATATCGATTGCTGGCTCGGCTCTGCAACAAACCGCTGCCATCAATCATGAGTAAATCCCTGAAGTATAACGGGATACAATAAACACGGTCCTCAAAATGGCCATCCATTGTATCCCGCTTCAATCTAAAAAAATATTTTTTAACCTTATTGCTTTTCTGATACAACAAGAGGGCCAATAGATACCCGACTCTCTTCTGGCCACTCTTTATCAAAAGACTTAACCAGTTGCCCCAAACCATTCAAAATACGGTATTGGGCGTACAATCCATCATATCTGGCTTCAACCAGGGCTCGTTTGGCGTCAATGACCTCAGCCTCACTATCAAGAACATCAAGTAACGTCCGTTTGCCAAGATTAAATTGTTTGGTATATGCATCAGCAGTACCGGTGGCAAAGTCAACTCGTTGCTCCAGGTAGTTAATCTGATCCTTGGCGGCTTGGTAGGCCATCCATGAAAGCTTCATGGACTGAACTACCTGCCTGTGAGTATTATTCCTTATTTCTCGTGCTTCACTCACAAGTTCGAGGGTCTCCGCCCGACGTGCCTCATCCTTAAATCCACGGAAAAAGTTATAGCGAAGTTTGACCATTGCCGTAAGGGAATCCATCTTCCCTTCGGTAGCAGAAGTATAATCGTTCTCCCAAGTCTGATCAACTTCCAGATCAATAATGGGCCAATAAGGCGCCTTTGCTACTTCATATTGCTTTTCTCTGGCTTCAAGATCGGCTCCCGCAGATTTCAATGTTGGATGCATTTTTATCGCTTCGGATTCCGCATCCTCAAGGGTGGCAGGTATCAGACTCTCCGGGGATACTGGTTCTTGCAGATCAGTCGGAAGATGGCCAACGACAGCAAAGAAATTGGTTTGGGCATCAAGCACGTTTGTTTTTGTTGCAACGACATTTGCCTGAGCCAGAGCAAGGCGACCAGAAACCTGATCACTGTCTGACTTACTGGCAACACCGGATTCGCTTCGCAGATTAATCTGATCAGCAATGCGTATATGAGTGTCAAGATTTTCCTGGGACAGGCGCTCGAGTTCTTGTTGTCGAAGGACATTTAAATATACTTCTGTCGTTCTCAATGCCATATTTTCAGAGGCACCCTGAAGGCTATAAGCTTGAGATCGCACACGTGCCTCTTGACGCTCTACTTCATTAATGGTCGCTAAACCAGTAAAAATATTTTGTCTCAAACTAAGAGTATACTGTTCGGGATTACCAGTGTCACTCTCAGGTTCCTGGTAATCTGCGACCCCGACTCCTGCAATAAAATTAAGTTCTGGTAAATATCCTGATCTTGCCTGTTTTACTTCTTGATCACGCCCAAGCCGATTATGGGCCATGGATCTGATTTCAGGGTTTGTTTGAAGCATTGTGTCTATGGCATCCTGCAGTGTTTCTGCAGGGAGAGAGCTTCCATCAAATAATAAAACTCCACCAATGAGCGTCGAACTCAATAATTTAGTGACTTTCATCGTATTATTCCTCCCTATCAATTAAGAATAAATGTGTAAGTACTGTTCTGTGAAAACTCCCCGCTCCTCTAGTTTTTCACATTTATACAAAAAGGTCAAAGCAAAAGGGGCAAACTGAAAAGAATTGGTGACTATCAAGCATAATCAGATAAGCGTAATATCAGCTAATTACTCTTCGGCCATAAAGTCAGGGGATATCAAACAGTAGGCGTATGCCTTCCCCCCCCTGGAAAATTTTTCGTAAGCTCGGCCTGCATGGCACTCTAACAAGCTTCATGATGGCTCAGAAGATCTGTTGTTGTCTGTTCTGTTGGATTGGTAGAGCGTTTTACCAAGGAAATAAGGAAACTGCCTTATCAAAAAAAATATTTATTCTATCCCGATAGCGTTTCACTCCCTATGTTGTCGTTTTCTCAACTATATATGTCTCGACTAGGTAAATGTACCTAGAAAAGAATGCGTATTTCCCTCAATTGTTTTTTTGTTTCGGCTGTGGTCTCTAAAGAAATGAAAACTGAGTTGCCATTCAGTGAAGAGTCCTGTCATTTAGTGGCCTGTGGGAAATTGAATGTTCCGGACCGGAAGAAATGAAAAAGGGGAGAGGATATGAATAAGGCAGAGCTTGTGGCGTCGGTTGCAGAGACAGCAGGAACCACTAAAGTGAAGGCGGAAATGGTTTTAAATGGTGTTCTGGAGAAACTGGTAAAAACAATGAAAGATGGTGAAAAGGTCAGCCTGTTGGGTTTTGGAACATTTAGTGTTGTTGAACGTGTGCAGAAGAAAGGACGTAACCCTCAGACTGGTAAAGATATTGTTATTCCGGCGCACAATGCAGTTAAGTTCAAACCTGGAAAAACTCTGTATGGTAGAGTTCAGTAGTGTAAGAGCTTTGTCAGTACCCCAACCAGCGTCCGGTCAGGTTGTCTCGTATAGAAGAACTATTACGAGACAACCTGACATACCCTGGTGAAGCACGGAGTCTATGCTTACCTGCTAAACCTCTTCGCATTGATTGTTGAAAAAATAAAAAAAATTCTTCGGGCAAGAGGCAGGTTGGCTAGGACGTAGCGATACCTGCCCCTATTTCTCTGTGTACTGATTTATTCGTACTTTCCATAGAATAATTCCACCAAGCACCATCAATCCACTAAGAAGTTGTCCACGTGTTATCACTCCAAACATAAATCCAATGTGCTGGTCCGGTTCGCGGAACAGCTCTACAAAAATCCGTAAGCATCCATAGCCTATAAGAAATAAGCTGAGCATACTTCCGTGTGGCCAGTTCCTGTTTTTTCTCCATGGACGGTCTTTGAAAAACCACAGGATTGCAAAAAGAAGAAACCCCTCAAGCATCATTTGGTAGAGTTGAGAAGGGTGCCGTGGCAGCGGACCACCACCTGGAAAGACCAGGGCCCATGGAACCGTTGTCGTTCGGCCGAATAATTCACCATTGATAAAGTTTCCAAAACGGCCAAGAGCAAAACCAATTGGCATTGTTACCACATAGAGATCGGCACAGGTCCAGAAATCAAGTTTGTTCTTTTGAGTGTACAGGTAACCACCGGCAAGGCATCCAATACAGGCACCATGGAAGGACATTCCCCCGGTCCATGTTGCAGGGATTTCGAGCGGGTGTTGTATGTAGTAGGAAAAGTTGTAAAAGAGTACATATCCCAGGCGTCCGCCGACAACCACGGAAAGGATAAGAATAAGGTTGAGGTTTTCGAAATAGGGTTCGAGTGCCTTGTAGGAAAAGTCCCGGATCTGTTTCAGGACAAGGAAGTAAGTGGCTGTAAAGCCAAGGACATACATAAGGCCGTACCAGCGAACCTGTAACGGGCCTATTCCAAAGATAACAGGATCAATGTCCGGAAAAGTCATCATCTGTTTTCCTGCCCCTGGAGCTTTTTCAGGTGAACCTGAAGGACGGAGATTGCGGCGGGAGTAACTCCGGAAATTCGTGATGCCTGTCCCAGTGAAAGGGGGCGCACTTTTCCAAGTTTCTCCACTACTTCATTGGAAAGGCCGGAGAGGGCTTTATAATCAATGTCCTCAGGAAGTGCTGATTCCTCCATCTTTTTAAAACGGACAACCTGCTCTTCCTGACGTTTCAGGTAGCCCTGAAATTTAACCTTTAATTGGATTTCATCACGCACTGATGATTCTGTCAGGCGTTTAACGGTTTCCTGGGCTTCGGGTGGTACCGTGGGGAGCTGGCTGATCTTGGCAAGCGTTAATTCTGGTCTGCGCAAAAGTTCAGACAGTTTACATTTCTGTTTCAGGGGGACGGTTCCCTCTGCAGTGAGAAGCGCATTGGTGGTCTCGTCTGGTTTGACCTGGGTTGATTCAAGTAGAGCCACGCCCTTATCAAGGGCAGCCTGTTTACTCAAAAACTGTTGAAACTCTTCTTCCTGTAACAGTCCGATGCTATGGCCAATTTCGCAGAGCCTGCTGTCAGCGTTGTCTTCTCGAAGCAGGAGGCGGTACTCTGCCCGTGAGGTGAAGAGCCGGTAGGGCTCTTTTGTGCCACAGGTAACAAGGTCATCAATGAGAACACCAATATAAGCCTGGGCACGGCTGAGAATAAGGGGCTCCCGGCCACGTATCAGATGAACTGCGTTGATTGCAGCCATCAGGCCCTGAGCTGCCGCCTCTTCATATCCCGAGGTACCGTTGATCTGTCCGGCCAGAAAGAGGCTGGATATCCGTTTTGTTTCCAGGTTTGGTTTCAGCTCCAGTGGGTCAATATAGTCATATTCAATGGCGTATCCCGGTCGTACGATGGTCGCCTTTTCCAACCCTTTAATGGAGTGGAGCATGGCGAGCTGGGTGGAAAGTGGCAGGCTTGTTGGCAGGCCGTTTGGGTAGACCTCTGTGGTATCCAGTCCTTCAGGTTCCAGAAAAACCTGATGTCTGTCTTTTTCCGGAAAACGCATCACCTTGTCTTCAATGGAGGGACAATATCTAGCCCCGATCCCTTCTATGATTCCAGCATACATAGGGGATTGGTCAATACCCGCTCTGATTGCCGCATGTGTTTCCAGGTTGGTATAGGTAATGTGGCAAGGGCGTTGGGGAAGGGTATATTCCCCCTTGCTTGAAAAGGAAAAAAAGGCTGGTGGTTGATCGGAATGCTGTTCTTCGAGTTCCGAATAGTCGATGGATCTGGCATCAATCCGCGGTACGGTTCCCGTTTTCATCCGTCCCATGTTGAACCCAGCCTCATGGAACCATTTTGAAAGATTAGTAGAGGGTGGATCGCCCATGCGTCCTGCCGGAAAATTTTTCAGGCCAATATGAGTGAGGCCGTTGAGAAAGGTTCCGGTGGCAACGATAACTGCCTTGAGCGCAATTTCCTCATCAAGAGTTGTTCGTAAGCCACAGATTCGGCCATCTTTGGTAATGAGAGAATCGACCTCTGCCTGTTTGATCTCAAGATTTTCCTGAGATTCCATCACCGATTTCATGCGTAGCCGATAGAGAAGGCGGTCGGCCTGGGCGCGAGAGGAACGAACGGCAGGACCTTTGCTGGTGTTGAGTCTGCGGAACTGGATTGAGGTGGCGTCAATGTTTTTTGCCATTTCACCGCCAAGGGCATCTATTTCCCGGACCAGATGGCCCTTTGCCAGACCGCCAATGGCAGGGTTGCAGGACATGGCCCCTATGGTGTCTATATTTATGACGAGCACCAGCGTTTTGCAGCCCATTCTGGCGGCAGCAAGAGCTGCCTCACAACCGGCATGACCGGCTCCAATGACTGCTATATCATATGATTCCATGAGTGTTGACTATTGTTTAAGAGTTGTTGTATTGGTATGTTACCGTTATTCGTCATGTGGCGGATATGAATAATGGTCGTAAATTTTACTAGTATTCACTAGAATAACAGGCTAACCGTACCTGTGCAACCTGTACAATTATGCAATCTCTATTCTCCCCCTCTTTAGGGATATAATTATGTTTGGAAAAAAAAATACACCTTCAGAAAGTATTCTGATTTTGGGCCTTGGCGGGATTGGTTTATATCTCGCCAAGCGTCTGGTCCATGAAGGCTATGCGGTAACAATTATTGAGGCCAGTAGTCAACTTATCAGTCGGGCTGATGAGAGTCTTGATGCACGTCTCATTACAGGTTCTGCAATGTCTATCGAATGCTGGAAAGAAGCCAATGCAGAGAGTATGGATTTTATGATCGCCGTTACCGATAACGATGCGGTAAACATGCTCTCCGCCATGATAGCGCATGGTTTCGGTATCGAGCAGAAGATTTCAAGGGTACGTTCACTGGAATATGGTCACAAGGACTCTTTGTTACAGGCAGATGATTTGAAGGTAGATCTTTTTATTCACCCTGAAGAGCTGGCAGCCCAGGAAATTGTTCGTTTGATTAAACGTACCGCAGGGGATGAAATTATCGATGTAGCCCTTGGAAAAATGCAGGCCATGGCGGTGCAAGTTGACGATGATTCGCAGTTTGCCCATAAGACACTTATTGAAATTGCGCGAGCATATAATGATATTGCCTTCCGGGTTGTGGCGATTGCCAGGGGAATAAGCACTATTATTCCCACGGGTAAAACTGAAGTTCTGCCTCATGACCAGATACTGATCATGGCGGGTACTGAGGAATTGCCTCGTTTAATGGAGTTGACAGGTATAAAAAAACAGCATCGTTTACGGGTGATGATTGTCGGTGGAGGGCTGGTTGGAAGCAGAATTGCACAGCTTCTTGGGAAGACCGTTCGGGTAAAGCTCCTTGAAAAGGATAAAGAACGGGCCACCGAACTGGCGTCCCTGTTACCGGATACTGAAATACTGCTTGGTGATGGTTCCGATAAGGATGTTTTGAGCGCTGGAGGCCTGGCCGACATGGACACATTTATCTCGGCAACAGGAGAGAACGAAACCAATATCATGACCTGTATGTTGGTAAAGCATATTGTTGAGAATCAAGGGACGACCCAGCATAAAATAAAAACAATTTCTCTGGTAAATAAGGAGGAATATGTGGTTCTTGCTTCAACCAGTGGTTCTGATATTGCCATTAATAAAAAAATTCTTGCCGGAAATGAGATTTTTACTTTTATTCGCAGAAGTGAAATGCTGTCGGTGTCTCATATGCATGGTTTTGATGCGGAAGTGGTTGATTTGATAGCTGCTCCGAAATCTACAATTACCAAAAAAACTCTGGCAAACCTTGATGGCAAATTGGCCGAGCATATTATCGTTGGTTCTGTCTTCCGGGATGGCAAATGGGAAACGGCGGTGGGTGAAACTCAGGTGAATGCAGGAGATCGGGCAATTGTGATCTGTGATTCCCTGTACCTGAAGAACGTTCGCGAGCTCTTTTTGAACTGATATCTATTTTTCCCAGAACGAGGGGAAAAAGAGAACAAGCGCGGAAAACATCTCCAGCCGTCCCACCAGCATATTCCAGGAAAGAAACCACTTGCCAATGTCTGAAATGAAGGCAAAATTATGGCTGGGGCCTACGGCTCCAAATCCAGGGCCGATATTCATCAGTGCAGAAATGACCGAACTTATAGCCGAGCTGTAGTCCAGATTGTCGGTGAGCGTCATGATAAATCCGCCAACCAGAACCATGAAAATATTGATAATAAAGTAGCAGAGGGCCAGACTGATAATGTCGTCATCAATAGTCCGGCCATTAAGTCGTAAGGAAACAACAGCCATCGGTTGAAAGAAGATTTTCCGGACCGATGCGTACATGTACTTGCAGATGATAACATAGTGGACAACTTTGATGCCGCTTGTGGTTGATCCGGCGCAGGCCCCAACAAAGCAGACTACGAAAAGGAGCATCTGGGCAGAATGTGGCCACAGCTCATAGTCTGCAGTTCCAAAACCCGTTGTGGTAAGAAGTGAAACGATCTGAAAAGTTCCGTATCGGAGAGCGTCGGAAATGTTGTGATAGGTTCCCTTTGTCCATAAAATAAGAGTAATGGCTCCACAGAAAAAAAACAGAAAACCAAGGTACCAGCGAAGTTCCGTGTTTATTTTGAGGGCATTAGTATCCCCTCGCAACACTTGATAGATCAAAACAAAACTCAAACCGCCGAGAAACATAAAAAGAATAACAATCCAATCAAAATAGGCATTGTTGTAGGCACCTATGCTGGCATTTCTTGTTGAATATCCAGAGGTCGAAACGGTTCCAAATGCAGTGCAGAGTGAATCGAAAAGGGGCATTCCGCCAAGGGCGAGCAGTATGATCTGGATACAATTCAGCCCAATATAAATCCACCACAGCATAACCATGGTGTCGCGGTTTCGAGGTTTAAATTTATCTTTAGTGATGACCTGGCCGGGACTCGATTCGGCACGAAAGAGGCGCAGTCCTCCCATGCCATGGGGAAGAAAAATGATTGCCAGAGTCAGGAAGCCCATGCCACCGAGGAGGTGTGTCTGGCTTCGCCAGAATAATAAACCATGGGGAACTGCTTCAATATCATTCAGGATGGTGGCGCCTGTTGTTGTGTAGCCAGAAATCATCTCGAAAAAGGCGTCGGTGAACGATGGGATAGAGCCGTGAATTATATAAGGGATGGCAGAGAACGCTGACACAACGACCCAGCCGACCACAGCTATAAAGAATCCATCTTTTATCTGCAGGTCATTGTTTTTTCGGAAGGCTATAAGAAGTGGAATTCCAGCCCCGATAGTAATAGCAAAAGAATAGAGTAACGGGAGGAGATCGTTTTCCTGATAGAGGATGGAACAGGCAATGGGGAGCGACATGGAGCAGCCGGTAACGATAAGCAATATTCCGATGACATGGGCTATTGATGCAAAATTCATGGTGTCAGTTACCCGTTTTCCACCAGATCAACGCCCAGCGCGACGGGAATTGCCTGTTTATTGTTATTTCACCATTGCCCGCCAACCTGCTGTTGTCCTGAATATATTTTGCTAGTTTACGCTCGTCTTCTCTTGTGAGATCTTTGAACATCCAGCGGTACGATTCAAGGGCAGTGTCCATGGAAGAGAACGTGACTGTTTTTTCCAGGCTAATGACGTCAACATTGGGGTGGATGCCCATGGAGTAAAGGGTATTTATCGTATAAATATAGTCGGGACCGGATCGAAAGGGTCGGCCAAGGGCTGTGAAGGCCCCATTATCAAAGGGGGTGGGATTGATACGGTCAACAACAAAAACAGAGTCATTGGCATAGTAGTGAAGTTTGGCAAGGGCGCTCTGGAGGTTGGCAACGCTCAGAGAGCGTGAGGCGATGCAGATATCGTGTCTTTCAATGTTCAGCTTTTCCCAGTCATCCTCCCATGAACCAAGCACCGTCCTGATGTTGGTGCTGCCCTGTTCCCGTGCCAGATCGTTCAGGGTTGCAAGCATTCCTTCGGAGTAGTCAATAGCTGTAATCGAATCTACCCTGGAAGCTAATGGTAAAGAAAGGGTTCCTGGACCAGAACCGGCATCGAGGATTGTGGTTTTTTTGGTGACGGGGATATGCTGAAGAACACGATTCACAAAAGGAGAATCACTGTTTCTTTTTGCAAAGGAAATAGCTTTTTTGTCCCAGTCAGCCGGGCCCTTGGCTGTCCAGGATTTCTGGGCCCTGGCATTTTGCCAAAGCGTATGCCAGTCAAGGTCATCGTATGTTATTTCAGGATGCATGAATTGTTTCTTCACCTTCAACGTTAAACTAAAAAAACTCTCCGGGAGATTAGCACAGGCAAAATGCTTGTGCAAGGTATCGCGGAAAAAGTTTGACAGTTTTCGGGCAATATGGTTAATGTTATCTTTTTGTTGATTTTGAGTCCCTGCGAATAGTTGAGGTTCAGTGACAAGGTTGTGCAGGGCAAAGTATCCGGGAATGACAGCGAATCTCTGTTTCTTGAATAAGTGCCCGGTTTTAAATGTGAATAATCCGCAGTCTTTGCGGACAAGGAGTAAGTGATGAGTAAACGTACCTTTCAACCCAGCAATATTAAACGTAAACGTAGCCATGGATTTCGTTCGCGGATGTCCACTCGCGCTGGTCGTGCAATCCTGAATTCCCGTCGCGCCAAAGGTCGTAAGCGTCTCTCCGCTTAGTTAACGTTGCCGAGGTGTAAACTCCCGAAAACTGCTCTACTTCGTAAGGGCCGGGAGTTTGATAGGGTGTATCAGCGAGGTATACGGCGACATCACAAAGGGTTCAGCTTGATCTTTTGTCCCAATGAATTGGGATATAATAGAATTGGAATCAGTATTCATCGAAAGCTGAAAGGGGCGGTTAAACGTAACAGGATAAAGCGGATTGTTCGTGAATCGTTTCGTTTAGAAAGATCGCTTTACCCCGTTTGTGCTGATATTGTTTTCGCTGTTCGCCCTGATTTTTCCCTGACATCTCCAGCCGAGATTAGTTCCACCGTAACAGAACTTGGAACGTGAAGCATGTGCAATTCCTGGATAACTACCTGTATCTTTTCTCTTTTGTTTGTTCAATGAAGATTTGTTCATTGATCAAAAAGATCCCTCTTGGTCTGATTCGGGGCTACCGGTATATCATTTCTCCGCTTCTTCCTCCCAGTTGTCGTTTTACCCCTACCTGCTCCTGCTATGCAATTGAGGCCATAGAATCACATGGTACATTGCGGGGCCTTCTGCTCTCACTTGGTCGAATATTGCGTTGTCATCCGTTTTGTCGGGGGGGCTATGATCCTGTTCCGCCTGCCAAGGGTGATGGAAAAGCCACCAGGAACAGTGTGATGGGGCAGAAAACAACAGACACACAAGATGCATTACTTAGGCGTTGATGCTATGGCGTCCTTTTTTCTTTTTTCTAATGTGGTAAAAGTATGGATATTTATAGAACATTTTTAGCAATCATTCTTTCCTTTGTAATACTCATCGGTTATCAGTATTTCTTTGTGGGTTTTGGTCCTTCCGAAGTTCCTCTTGAGGAGAGTGCAGTCCAGAAAGATTCGGTAGCAACTGAATCCTCGGTACCCCAGAAAGCTGCAATTACTGCGACACCTGCTACCATGTCAGCGGACGTGCAGGGGATGGTACGTCCAGAGAGGGATGCTCAAACAATAGTTGTGGATACTGATCTTTATACCGCATCACTGAGTGAAGATGGCGGATCCGTTACAAGTTTTATTCTCAAGGATTATAGAGAAACCTTAGCCGAGGCTTCACTGGGAATGGAAATGGTGAAGGTAGATGGCACCGAAGGCTTTCCCCTTGAGTTTTCCTGGGGCAGTGTGGCCATGACTGGCACCTTTTATGATGCCGGCGGCAGTGGTGTAACCTTTCAGGGAAATACCGGTAAGCTGGTGATGAAGGGGCGAGGAAACGGACTCGAGTTAGTACGGGAGTATGTCTTTTCGAAAGACAGCTACCTCATGGAGCTGAAAGTCAGGGTCAAAAATGTCTCTTCCAGTGTTCTCCAGGGAAATGCTGCCCTTCATCAGTCTAACACGCCATTCAGGGAAACAGGGCCAGGAAGTCAGTTTCTCTTTATCGGTCCTGCCTATTTCATGAACGAATCTCTGACAGAAGTGGATTCTGACCTCTACGAATCCGGTCCTGGTACTGTCTCCGGTCAAATGGATTGGGCAGGATATGAGGGGACCTACTTTATCTGTGCCATTTTACCACAGGACAAGAGCGCAACTTCACTGACTATGGCATCATTTGGTGAAGATGGTGTCAAGATGCAGATGAACAGCGATCTTGATACGCTCCAACCGGGAGAAGAGAAGATATACAGTTATAAACTTTTCTTTGGTCCTAAAAAACTTGATGTTTTAAAATCAATTGGCTCAAATTTGAACAAAGCCGTCAACTTTGGCTGGTTTGATGTGATTGCTCAACCCACACTCTACCTCCTTAATTTCTTTTATGGAATTGTTAAGAATTACGGAATTGCCATTATTCTGGTGACCATCATTTTCAAGGCAATTTTCTGGCCCATCACTCAAAAGGGCCTGAAGTCTATGAAAAATATGCAGAAACTGCAGCCGAAAATGGCAAAGCTCAAAGAAAAATATAAGGGCGATCCTACAAAGATGAATCAGGAGGTAATGAACCTGTATAAAACCTATAAGGTAAATCCACTCGGTGGTTGTTTACCCATGATTTTACAGATTCCCGTTTTCTTTGCCCTGTATAAGGTCCTCCTTATGTGTATCGAGTTACGCCATGCACCTTTTATGCTCTGGATTACAGATCTTTCCGCTCCGGATCGACTGTTTATTGGCATCGATATTCCCTATGTGGGAGGAATTCCGGTTCTCACCCTGTTGATGGGTGGATCCATGTTTTTGCAGCAGAAGATGACACCAACCACGGCTGATCCTACTCAGGCCAAAATTATGATGTTTCTGCCTGTCCTGTTTACCTTTATGTTTATTAATTTCGCCTCCGGTCTGGTGCTTTACTGGTTCGTCAATAACCTGCTTGCCATTTTCCAGCAGCAGATGATTAATCGCCAGAAAAAGGCTTAACTTTTTTATGTCAGCTTTACTGAGACCCGTTGCCTGTAGTACCGGGTCTTTTAAAGACTGACGATTCCTGCAAGGATGAAATAGAATATGTCTGCAGCAAAAATAGATTTTTACGGCAAAGAAGTAACCGATGCCATTGAAAAAGCCTGCGATACCCTGCGGGTGCCTCAGGAAGAACTTGATATTGAGGTTGTGGAGACTGGTTCTCTTGGTATTTTTGGGCTTATTCGTAAGAAGGCCCATATTCGTGCAGTTGTGAAGGGGCTCGGGATTATTTCTGATGCTGGGGTACAGGAAGAGAAACACGAGGTTTCAGCCCCTGTAAAACCTTCCAGGGCGAAAGCTAAGGTAAAAGCCCAGAAAACTGCAGTACCGGAGAAGGTTACTGTTGTTGCTGAAACGAATGAAAATGAAACGATTGTAGAAGCAGTTGCGAAAGAAGAGGTGAAAAGGCAGTCTGCACCCGAAAAAGCTCCAGTTGAAATTCAGCCCGAGAGTGTGGAATTTGTCAGGCAGCAACTGGAAGAACTTTTAAAGTTAATGGCATTTCCTTCCGAGGTCACGGCAGAACTGGAAGACGGGACGATACGTTGTCAGGTTGGTGACGAGTACGAGGAGGCACTGACTGGGCAGGATGGAAAAATAATAGATTCACTCCAGTATCTTCTTCGGAAACTTGCAGCACGGCATGTTGAAGAAAAAATTCATCTTTCTATTGATGTTGGAGAATTTCGTGAGAAGCGCAAAGTCGAACTGATGGAACGGGCAAAAGAGCTCGCTGCTTTGGTTAAGGAAGATGGAAAAACCCAGGCCATCCCGCCGTTGAATCCTTCTGAGCGCCGTATAGTCCATGTTGCCCTTCAGGATGATAAGGATATTCGTTCACGGAGTGTGGGGGATGGATTGTTCAAGAAAATTCTTATTTATAAGCCCGGTAAAGGAAAACCTCCAGGCACTGCAAAGCGTGGCGGGAGAGGCAGGCGTGGTAAGGCTGGTAGTGGGCAGAAGCCGCAAGAGAGTAATGACTCTTAAGTGAGTCTTCTTGAAAATTCCATGGATAGCAGAGATACCATTGGTGCCATTTCCACTCCACCTGGATCTGGGGGGATAGGTATTATCCGTATGAGCGGGCCTGATGCCCTTGCTCACCTGAAAGCTGTTTTTCAGCCCTTCAACAAAACATGTTCTTTTGAAAGCCATCGCCTCTATTATGGCCGTGTTGTTCATCCCGACGATAAAAAAAATCTTGATGAGGTACTGGCCGTTTTTATGGCAGCACCAAAAACCTATACTCGAGAAGATGTTGTCGAAATTCATTGTCATGGAAATTTTCTTGTACTGCAGTCCATCCTGGAATTGCTGCTAAATCTTGGCGTTCGCCTCGCTGCCCCTGGAGAATTCACTAAACTTGCTTATTTGAATGGACGGATAGATCTGACACAGGCGGAAGCCGTTATTGATATTCTGTCAGCCAGAACGCGTAAAGGTATGGATATGGCCCTTGATCAGCTTGGTGGGGCTTTGTACAAAGAAGTTGACGCTATTCGTACTTCCCTTGTGCAGATGCGTGCTGTGGTAGAGGTTGCTATTGATTTTCCCGATGAGGATATCGAGATTGTAAACTACGCGTCTCTTCTCAAACAAGTTCGCAATGAAGTTCTCATTCCTCTTGAAAAACTGCTTCGTCAGGCAGAGGCCGGGAAAATATTCCGTGACGGCATCTCTGTGGTCATAGTGGGACAGCCTAATGTGGGAAAATCCAGTCTGCTCAATACTCTGCTGCAGGAAGAACGTGCCCTGGTAACAGCCATTCCCGGCACCACCCGTGATACCATCGAAGAGTATCTTGATATACAGGGGGTTCCCGTACGTATTGTGGATACCGCCGGTATCCGGAGTGAAGCTGATGAAGTTGAAAAGCTTGGGATTGAGCGTGCCAGAAAACAGATAGACCAGGCAGATCTCGTCCTTTTTATGGTTGATGGCAGCAGGGGCATCCAGGCAGAGGACCGGCAACTGTTTGAGACCGTGAATCATAAGCCTTTGCTTGTAGTTTCCAATAAGAGTGATTTGACCTCCACGATAATTGAAACAGGCGATTTAGGTTTTCAGGGCGACATTCATTCCTGCATTTACATTTCTGCGAAGAAACAGCAGGGTATTGAAGAGTTGAAAGATGCGATCTTCACAAATGTTGTTGGTGGAAAGGGTCAGTGGCAGGAAGAAGGATGCGTACCGAATATCAGGCACAAAGCTGCTCTTTTGAATGCAAAAGAGTCCGTGGTGAGACTTGGAGAGGGGCTTGCCATGGAAGCGACCAGTGATCTGCTTGCCATTGATCTGCAGGATTCCCTGGAGCAACTTAATGATATCGTAGGGATTACGACCACAGAAGATGTTCTTGACGTCATCTTTGAACAGTTTTGCCTGGGGAAGTAAGCGTTGCAGAAGCTTAAAGTTGCAGTCAATGGCTTTGGCCGTATAGGACGCTGTGTCATACGTGCAATTTATGAGCGGAACCTGCATACTAGTGTGGATGTTGTCGCTATTAATGAACTTGCGGACACTGAAACCATGGCCTACTTGCTGCGTTATGACAGCACCCATGGAAGATTCTTTCGTGAGGTCTCGGTTGCAGGCGATTTTTTAAGCGTCGATGGCAATGCTATTCGGATTCTGCACCACGAATCTCTCGGGAAGCTTCCCTGGGGTGAGTATGAGGTTGATCTGGTGCTCGATTGTACCGGTCGCTATAAAAAAAAGTGCGACCTTGAAGTTCATCTGAATCGAGGAGCAAAAAAAGTTCTCTTGAGTCAGCCGGGTGTCGGGGTTGATTTTACACTGATTGCAGGCCTGAATCAGGATCTCTTGCAGCCAGAACACAGCATCATCTCTCTTGGCTCATGTTCAACGAACTGCATTCTGCCACTCTTCTCTCTGCTGGATAAAGAATTTGGTATAAAGCGGGGAGTTACAACTACAATTCATTCCGCCATGAACGATCAGCCTGTGATTGATGCCTATAGCAGTGATCTGCGGCGTACCAGGGCTGCAGTTGCCAGTATTATTCCGGTAAACACAGCACTTGCAAGGGGGATTTCCCGATTGATGCCCCACCTTCATGGCCGTATTGAAAGCCTGCACCTGCGTGTACCCACCTTAAATGTTTCGGTTATGGATTTGAGTTTGCAGGTAAAGAAAGATATCAGTGCTGAACAGGTGAACGTGTTGATTGAAAAAGCAAGCTCCGGGTGTTTGCGTAAGATTATAGGGTTTACCAGAGAGCCACACGCTTCGGTGGACTTTAATCACGATGCTCGCAGTGGGATTGTAGACGCCTCACAGACCCGGGTAAGTGGTCAGCGTCTGCTGAAGATGCTGGTATGGTTCGATAATGAGTGGGGCTTTGCAAATCGTATGGTGGATGCCTTGGAGAATCCTCACCTCCTGTCTGGATTGATTGAATCCTGACCCTGTTACTAATTTCCACTTTTCCACGATATTTCGAGTGAAAGTTTTCTGTCTGCTGGTCGGAACGTGTTGTTCAGGAGATTGTAAGCTTTAGGATTTCCTGCACGAGACGATCTACACCATCACCTATCTGATCTACCCGCGAATCAAGCATATAGCAGGGCGTGCTTACTACCTTGCGCTCAGTGTCCACGACTATTTCTCCATGCAAGCTTGTTGTATGATGTGCTCCCATTGTTTCAATATTGCGAGCGGTGGCGGGATCCTGACCAACAGTAACGCGCACCTGATTGAGTAGTTTGGCGAGAATAACCGGAGCAATGCAGAGGGCACCGATGGGTTTTTTGTCTTCGAACATGGCGATAATTGCTTTTTTTACATCTGTGTTGATCGAGCAATCCGGTCCGTCAAAGGCGTAGCTGGAGAGGTTTTTTGCAGCTCCAAGGCCACCAGGGATGATGATGGCGTCATGGGCAGCAGCATCAAAATCACTGAGGTCACGAACAGCTCCCCTTGCTATGCGGGCGGACTCAATGAGTACATTTCGCTGTTCGGTCATCTCCTGTCCAGTGATGTGGTTGAGTACGTGGTGTTGGGTGATATTTGGAGCGTAACATTGATAATCTGCTCCATTCTTGTGAATGGCCCAGAGGGTGAGCGTGGCTTCGTGAATTTCAGATCCATCACGATTGCCACAGCCTGAGAGGATTACAGCGATAGATTTTTTGCTCATGGCATTACCTGGAATGATTTGAATTACATGTTGAGGTGGTAGATTGCCTGAAGATTTCTATATTTTTCATCAAAATCAAGGCCATATCCGATAAGAAATCCTTGAGAAATTGCAAAGCCGGCATAGTCGATGGTGACCTCATGCTCCCTGCGCTCCGACTTATCAATGAGTGAGCAGATCTTTACAGAAGCAGCACCCTCCTCACTGAAATGGTTAGCCAGCCACTGCATGGTGAGGCCAGTATCGATAATATCTTCAACGAGAAGGACATGCCTGTTTTCTATGGACTGAGCGGGGCTGGATACCAGAGTGATTTTACCAGTGGAAGAGGAACTCCCACCGTAAGAGGAAACCTGGATAAAATCAGCAGATAGATTAAGATCGATCTCCCTTATCAGGTCTGCCATAAAGATAAAGGCACCTTTCAGGACACCGATAACAACAAGCTCTTTATCCTGGTAGTCTTTGCTGATTTCCTGGCCGAGTTCTCTGATTCGATCATGGATTGCCTGTTTGCTGAGCACGATTTCTTTATTTGAGTAGTCCATGTATTTTTGTAAAGTCTGTAGAATGGTGATACGTTAGCGTATGAAAATTAATGTGTCACTATTCAGTAAGTTTTCGCCAAAGTCAAGAGAAAGGAATGCAAAATTGGTTGTGTCGGAATTTGAAAGATGCGCGGGCTTCACCCTGTTGACAAATCAATCCTCTTAAAGTAGATTATAAATTTCATTTATGGAATGTATCAGTTAACGTGGTGATTGCAATTACGGTCACTGTTTGAACCTTTTACAAGTTACGAGTTTATTCATGGGAAAGTCATCTACTACACTTAATCCGGCATTTAATGGGGAAGTGACCTCGCTTCCGGGCGGAGAACATCTCAACAGTTGTTTTGCCTGCGGTGCATGCAGCGGAATATGTCCTGTCTCCCAGGCTATTCCTGAATTTGATCCGCGCAAAATTATTCATATGATTCGAATGGGTATGAAGGAGCGTCTGCTCACTTCAGACATGCTCTGGTATTGTTCAGGGTGCCGTTCCTGTGTGTTTGTCTGTCCTCAGGATGTTAGTTTCGCTGATATCATGGGTGCTGTGAGTAAGCTTGCCTTAAGAGAAGGCTATGTAAGTGAAGAGACACTGATCGAAAAGGGTAAAGCGGCCAAGGTTGAACGTGACCTCTGCGTGGCCTGTCTCACCTGTGTTCGCTCCTGCCCATGGGAGATTCCCAAGATTGATACCCTTGGTGTGGCTACCATTGATGCTGAAAAATGTCGTGCCTGTGGGATCTGTGTAGAAGAATGCCCTGCTAACGCTATTACTTTGAATGAATCTCAGGATGAACGGCTCATCGCCGCCTGTGGAATAAAATAAAATCTAAAAAAGTTTTGAAAGAAGAGGATAGTGATGAGCTTTGATCCTGTTATAACCCTGTTCAGTTGTCATTATACTTCCCAGCAGAGCTGTGCTGCAGAAGGAAAGGAACTGGAGCAGCTGGGTTTTCCGTCCAGTATCAATCTGGTCAGGGTACCCTGTACCGGCAAACTGCAGATAACCACTCTGCTAAAGGCCTTTGAAGATGGTGCTGATGGTGTCTATGTTGTCGGTTGTCCCGAGGATGGCTGCCATAATGTCAAGGGAAGTATTCGTGCGGCGAAGCGTGTAGCTGCGGTACGTGCAGCTCTTGAAGAGCTTGGGGTGGAGGGCGAACGAGTTCAGATGTATCACCTTCCACGGGGTTTGCATCCAGAATTTGTTGCAAAGGGCAAAGAGATGGACGCTCGGATTCGTGATTTGGGACCCAGCCCGTTTTCTAACTAATTTGTTACAGCAAGAGATTGGGACGCATACATTTCCAATCAGATATAGTGGAGTAAATAAATGATTGTTGCAGAACGTAAGCCAATGGCAGAGATCGTTGAGATGGTTCAGGACTGTAAGAAAATACTGGTTCTGGCCTGTCGTGGGTGTGTCACAGTGTGTTCGGCTGGCGGTGAGCGAGAGGCTGAAATTCTCTCTTCTCTTATCCGTCTTGGTATGAAAAAGGCTGGTAAATCCATTGAGATTACCACGGGAAGTCTGGTGCGGCAGTGTGACCGTGAATACATTGATGAGATCGATCAGTGGGACGGGCAATATGACGCTGTTGTTTCCACGGCCTGTGGCGTTGGCGTGAACTTTATCTCCAATCTTCGCAAGGACACCATGGTCTACCCTGCTTTAAATACCACTTTTTTCGGTGGGTCGGCTGAGCAGGGTGAGTGGACAGAGCAGTGTGCTGGCTGTGGCGATTGTGTGCTCCATCTCACTGGCGGATTGTGTCCGGTGGCCCGTTGTGCCAAGAGTCTGATGAATGGACCATGTGGCGGCTCCGTTGATGGAAAATGTGAAATTCACAGAGATGTGGAGTGTATCTGGCAGTCCATTCATGATCGTCTTGCTTCTTTTGACAGATCGGCTCAGATGGAAGTTATTGCGCCGATTCGCGACTGGTCGACAGCTGGACATGGTGGCCCCCGTAAAGTTGTCCGTGACGATCTGACCGTGTAGTGCTATTTTGCCGATACCTTGATGATTGTCAGGGGTGTTGTGAAATCGCTTTTGTACCTCTGGTACGGAAGCGATTTTTTTTGTTTTAGGCTAAGGTGTGTTTCATGAAGAATGAAAAGAAACAGTCCATCGATCTGGAAACGGCTCAAAGTTTGATCCTGAAGAAATGCAGGGTGTTGTCAGCTGAAAAAGTGAGCCTCTCTAAAAGTCTGAAGCGTTTTCCTGCCGCACTGCTTGTGGCTCTTGAATCACTGCCTGGCTACGATCAGTCATTGAGGGATGGTTATGCAATCAGCAGAGAACAACAGGGAGGGAAAAACTGCTATGAAATCATTGATGAAGTGGCAGCCGGTGATACCAGAAAGCTTCTTCTAGGTGAAAACCAGGCTATACGAATAATGACTGGAGGCCTGATTCCTGAAAATGCCCTTGCTGTTGTCCCCAGGGAATTGTGCAGCGTTAATGGGGAGACAGTCAGCGTTAAGACTGTTTTTCTAGAGCCGCAGAGGGATTTTATTCACAGGAAGGGGTGTGAACTGGCAGAAGGAGAGGTGATTGTCCCTGAAGGTTCAGCCATTGAAGTCGAGCAGCTGATTTTACTTGCAGGAGTTGGCTATGATTCCGTGCCACTGGTTCGAAAGCCACGGATCAGTTTTTTCTGCACCGGCTCCGAATTGATTTCAGGAGGAGAGGAAAAGCTTGCAGGAGAAAAATATTCTGCAAACAGCCATCTCCTTCATGGCCTTATTGAGCATGCCGGGGCAAAAGTACAGGTACAGGGTACGGTCAAAGATGACCCGGAAGCTGTCATGGAAGCTCTTACTGCAATGAGCGAATCAGGCTCTGACATTATTGTGAGTACAGGTGGGATGGGGCCTGGCAAATTTGATCTTGTTGAAGATGCTTTCTTGCGCGCCGGTGGCAGGGTGATCTATCATTCGCTTCATTTACGACCCGGGAAATCGACGCTCTTTGGAATGCTCGGCCGGTCACTTTTTTTCGGTATGCCGGGGCCTCCTCCTGCGGTGCATCTCCTGTTTAATGAGCTTATTCGACCAGCTATTCTTGCTCTTCAGGGAGCAAAAAACTGTCGACCAAGGGAGGTTGAGGCTTACCTGACCGAAAATCTCTATTTTCCAAAAAGAGGGTTGCCACGTCTGAAAAGCGGTTTTTTGAGTTTCGCAGAGGGCAGGTGTCTGGTGCGGCCTTCAACCACAATTGGTGGATCTAACTGTTACATCTATTGTTCAGAATCTGCAAGGGAGCTGAAAAATGGTGATCGAGTCACTGTTCATATGATTGACTCTTTACCCTATATTGATTGACATGCTGGGCAGAAAAAACTTGCCCGACCCCCAATTGTTTCTTTTTGAATTGTTACACCACATCTTGAACATGCCTCGCCCGCCTTTCCGTATACCAGGAAGTTCATCTGAAAGTAGCCACCTTTCCCAGAGGCATTTACAAAGTCACTGATAGTGGAGCCTCCACATTGAATCGCATGGTTAAGCGTTTTTCGAATTATGGCGCGAAGTCGTTTCCAATCCTTCAAGGAGAGAGAAGAAGCCAGGCATTCCGGATGAATAGAGGCCCTAAAGAGCGATTCATTGGCGTAGATGTTCCCGATCCCGGCAATCACATGGCTGTCCATTATGAATTTTTTAATGCCGATTTTCCGACGAGCAGCGAGGTCGGCAAGATAGCTGATGGAACAGGAGCGAGAGAACGGCTCGGGGCCCGTTGCAGAAAAAAATTGTTTTTCTGCCGCTTTGGCTGTTCTTCCTGGAAGCAGATGTACAGCACCAAATCTTCTTGCATCGTTAAAGCGAAGCTCCTTGCCGTTGTCCAGTTGCCAGCAGACGTGATCGTGTTTTTTTGTGGCTGAACCCGTATCAAAAATACCCATGTTTCCTGTCATCCCCAGATGAATGATAATGGTGCCTCCTTCATTCGTCCAAAGGATCAGGTATTTCGCTCTTCGCTGTAGGCCTGTGATCTGTTTTCCATAAAGTTCCGATTGCATTTCCCGGCACAGGACAGGATAGCGAAGCTGTTTTCCGGAGCAGCGAATATCCACAATTGTTCTGCCAAGAAGATGGGGCAGGAGGCCCTGGCAGATGACTTCAACTTCGGGTAGTTCAGGCATGATGATCTTCTTTGTTTTATTTAAGGCGATAAGGGGTGACAGCAGAGTGCAAGGCTATATCCATTGTCAAGGAGCCCGGCAGCAACAGGGATGGTCTGCTGTGGAATATCGGTTCGGGAAAAGTAGAATATGGCATCATTTGCTGTCTTTTGCAGTATTTGTGTGACAATAATTTCGTGAAACCCCAGCATTCTTGAGGAGCTAAACGTTTTTTTAACAGCTTCCTTGCCGGCCCATGTCAGTACCAGGCGGGAGAGTAGTGATTGACTGGGCAGAGAATTGTGCAGTAGCCGTTCTTCTTTGTTGGTGATAAATCTTTCTCTAACTTTCTGGAGGCTTTCGGAAGGATATTGAATATCTATGCCGCAGTGAGACTGACTGACCAGTGAAGCGGCACATCCTTTAGAATGACTGATGGAAAGTTCGGGGAATGGGGAATCAACCCCTTTAAGGCGGCTGAAATAAGGGCGTCCTGATTCCTCTGCTGATATCCTGCATTGCTGGTATTCGGGGATATGAGAGGGATTTCCTCGTTGTTGCAGGAAGATGCGAAGTCCCTGCTTTGCGCAGATCCTCCCTCCTAACCATTCACGGTGCCGTTTTTCGTACTTGAAGTTGTCGAGCTGAAGGTATTCCTCTGGATGGAGCCAGCATGCGGCAGTTAGTTTTGTTTTGTCAGGGATATCTGTTAGTGATAGGATGACAACAGTTGGTTTGTTTTTTTGATAAAGCGTGTCAGCAAGCTTTAATAGCCCGTCTGGCAGGGGTGTGAAAGATATAGAGCATTTTTCTAGGGAATGGGGCATAATTATTAACCTTGCATTTTCAACTATTTCTGCTAACTGAATCTACAGGGATAGTACTACTATTAGCAGATACAAAACGGGGGAACCAATGGCTAATGCCTTTCATCTAACTGGATTCGATTTTGTTATTATAGCATTGCTGCTGCTCTTCACATTACGTGGTCTCTGGGTTGGTTTCCTCAGTCAGGTAACCACTCTGGTTGCTCTGCTTGTGGGCTACGTAATTGCAGGACAGTATCATGACAAACTTTTTCCATTTTTGCGAGGGGTAACGGAGAATCCCCATGCTGTTTTCTGGACCTCCTATGTGATTCTTTTTGGATTTACCTACGTTGTTACTATGCTTTTGGGGAAAGGATTGGCAAAAGTTGTTGAGCTTACCGTTGCCGGATGGTTTGACAAATTACTGGGTGGTGTTCTTGGTATGGCAAAAGCCTTTATTCTGGTGGTTCTGCTGAATATGGTCCTTTCAGGTATTCTTGCTCCAGAAAATGATATGTTGAGAAAGTGTCAGTTATGCCCTTATCTGACTCAAGCAACTGATTTTTTTCGCAGTCTTATTAAAGATGATACAATTCGCAAGACATTCCTACAGAGTAAACCAGCCATATCAGAAAAAAAACCGCCTCAGGAAGAACCGTCTCAGGAAAAACTACCTCATGAAAAACTTCCTGTAGATGGTGTTCGTCCATTTGTCCCTACGGTATTCCCGGAAAAATAAAAATGACTTATCTTTTACGATAAAAATCTGCCAGTCTCCGTGGAGATACTCCAAGGTAGTATCCCATAACTATGAGCTGATTGATAAAGGTGGTACGGATAGGTCCAAGTCGCTGCCAGCGCCGGGATGAGGTTGTGACTGTCTGTGGTAATGTTTCTATTCTACCTCTTTTTTTTGCTGCCTTAACGAGCATGAAATCTTCCATGATCGGTACTTCCTGAAAACCTCCTATCTTCATAAAATCTTCTTTTCGCAAAAAGAATGATTGGTCCCCATAGGGGATATGAAGCAGTCGTGAGCGGAGGTTTGCAAGAGCTATAATATAATTCAGGAGGAGGCCTCCTTCGTCGACCTTTAAACTGAATGCCCCAAGGCTTACTTTGGGATTGTCGAGACATCTCTGCACCAGGGTTGAAAAGTCGGATGGTAACTGGGTGTCTGCGTGAAGGAAGAGAAGAATTTTCGAGGATGCGCTTTTTGCTCCGGAGTTAAGCTGCATGCCGCGTCCTCCCGAACCGATTTCTTTTTTCACTCTGAACCCCAGACCCCGGGCAATGTTGACGGTATCATCCGTGCTGCCACCATCAACCACTATTAATTCAGCCACTTCCGCTGCTGCAGCCTGCAGTAGCGGAAGGTTTCCTGCTTCATTGAGGGTGGGGACGATGATAGAAATAGTGGAGGTCTTCTTCTGTGTCGATATCATGGAGTTTTTTGAGAATATGGGTTCGTAGTCCGAGTCTTTCTGTCAGGGCGATGGTTTCTGAATAGACAATGCTGCTTCCCCATGGGATATTTGTAAAGAGTTGGCTGCAGACAGTTGGATTGAGGGTGCCTGCTATTCCAATGAGGTAGTAGCCACCGTCATGGGCCGGACCGATGACGAGATCGTTGTTCTGCAGGGCCTGAAATCCTTCTTTTAAGATTGCTGCATCAATACCAGGGCAATCGGATCCGATCAGGAGAGTGTCCTGTTTCCTGTTTAGTCCAAAAATAAGAGCCATAGCCATCCGTTCTCCCAGGTCTTTTCCCTGTTGCTGTTTGCAGATGTAGTCATGGCCAAGCCATTCTTGCATCGACTGTTCTGAGCCACCGGTAAAAAAGATGGTGAGATCGGTGTTTGTGGTGGAGGCGATAAAAGTATTCAATCGTTTCAGGATGTGTGAGACCAGCTCCTTGTAAACTATCATGGCCCTGTCTTTTCCAAGGGCAGGAATCAAACGGGTTTTGCATTTCCCAGCCTGAGGGTAGCGGGTAAAAAGAATGACAAGTTTCTGGAAAGATGGCATAAAGAATATGATCCTATGAAACCTAANANCCAAAATAAAAGAAAAAAGACACCGGAGTCCTATACCGAGAGAGTCTATCGTAAACTGGTAACNCGGACAGGTCTGGTTTCTACAAATGTTCGGATAGAGGAAACCGATCTGCACATTCTGGCAGAAGGGGACATTACCGAATTGGCAACCGACCTTATTCTCCAGTATCGGGCCCAGCTGGAAAATTACATTGTAAAGAATCCCCAGTTTTGTGCAAGCCTGGATCCGTTGTCTCTGGATAAAATTGCCCCGCCGTTGATTCGGGATATGCTGAAGGCTGGGTTACAGGCAGGAGTGGGGCCAATGGCTGCCGTAGCAGGGACTATTGCAGAGTACGTTGGTAAGGGAGTGATGGCTTCAGGTTTTTGTGAAGTGATGGTTGAGAATGGCGGTGATATCTTTTTACAGCGCGGTCGTGACTGTTCAATTGCAATCTTTGCTGGTGAATCTCCATTAAGTTATAAAGTGGGGGTGAAAATATCTCCTTCACAAATGCCCATCGGTATCTGTACATCATCGGGAACAGTGGGCCATTCTCTGAGCATGGGAGAAGCTGATTCTGTCACCGTGCTCAGTACTTCGACCCCACTGGCCGATGCTGCAGCAACTCGTCTTGGTAATGAAGTCGGGAGGGCAGCTGGTGGTAATGGCATACAGAATGCCCTTGCTATAGCCAGGGAGATTGAAGGAATAATGGGTGTTGTCGTGATTTGCGGAGAGCGGATGGGGGTGATTGGGGATGTTGAGTTAATACAAGTTGATCTGCAAGGGGGGAACTGAAAATGGCTGAAGAGAGGCAAGGTTATGAGCAAAGGCGGACGACACGCAGGCATCTGGTCTTTTATTCGAGAGTGTTTGACGGGATGTCCAGCCGGGTGTTGGGCCATCTGATGAATATCTCTTCCGAAGGTCTTATGCTGCTGAGCGATGGCCCTGTTGAAGTGAACGAAGAGTATCGTCTGCGTATGCGTCTGCCAAAAGAAGTGTCAGGAAGTGATGAGATAGTGTTTGGAGCTGTGAGTCGCTGGTGTCGCCAGGATGAAAATCCGGATTTTTATGTGATCGGGTTTCAGATTCAGGATATGGACGATGAAACGAGAAGATCTGTTGCTGACCTTATTGAGGAGTTTGGGGTTCAGGATCAGCCCTGACATGCTTCCTGGATGAGCTCTTCTTTGTGTAGGGCTACAAATTGCTCGATGTCCTCCTGCCAACTGCGGAAGACAGAAAGTCCCTCATTCTCCAGTCGCTGATTGTTGAGAATGGAATTGGCGGGGCGATGGGCAGGCGTTGGGTATTCTGCTGTGGTACAGGGTGTGATCCGGTATGGCAATCCCATGGAGTCAAGAAAATAACATGCTCCTTCGTACCAGGTGGAAGAACCCGTGGCCGTTGCATGAACAATACCCTGCATTTTGGGTGATAATACTGCCTGAATCTGACGGGCAAGGGTGGCGGTCCAGGTCAGTGACCCATACTGGTCGTTGACCACTTTTAACTCACGTGTCGGGTCTGCCAGGGCAAGACGCAATATGGTCTTTAAAAAGTTTTTTCCTTTCCAACCATAAAGCCAGGCCGTACGAAGAATAAGATAGTTGGATGAATATGCCGCGATGGCCTGTTCTCCGGCAAGCTTACTTCTCCCATATTCGGACAGCGGTGCAACATTTTCACCTTCAGAGTAGCTTTCGGTAGCTGGTTTTTTGCCATCAAAGACATAATCGGTGGATATGTGAACAAGTCTGGCACCAGTCTCCTCTGCCTGTCTGGCTAAGTTTTCCGGGCCGGTTGCATTAACCTGCCAAGCAAGTTGTGTTTCTGTTTCACATTTATCAACGGCGGTATAGGCGGCGCAGTTAATAACGATATCGGGCTGATAATTTGAGAAAATGGAGACTACCTGACGTATGTCGCTTATGTCAAGTTGGCGCGAACCGCAGGACATGAGCTCGTGATCAGCGTCAAGCAATGAGCCCACATCCTGCCCTAGTTGGCCATGACCACCGCAAATCAGTATCTTCATGAGAATTCAGACCCGGATTCCTGCTCATTGGCAATATCCATAAGGTACTGACCGTACTGATTCTTCAGCATATCTTTCGCCAGTTTTCTCATTTGACTGGTGTCGATATAGCCGAGGCTGTATGCTATCTCTTCAATGCAGGCGACTTTCAAGCCCTGCCTGTCCTGCACTGCCTGTACATAGCTCGATGCCTGCTGCAGTGATTCGTGGGTTCCTGTGTCCAGCCAGCAAAAACCACGACTGAGTGGTTGTACCCGGAGTTTACCGCGACGGAGGTACTCCATGTTAATATCCGTTATTTCCAACTCGCCACGTGGGGATGGTTTGATACTTTCGGCTATTGCAACAACGTCATTATCGAAAAAATAGAGTCCAGGAACGGCAAATTTGGATTTTGGTCTATTCGGTTTTTCTTCAATGCCGACCACGTTATGGTTACTGTCAAACTCGACAACTCCATAGCGTTCAGGGTCTTTTACCGGGTAGCCGAAGATGAGACCGCCATCTGAAAGTTCAGAACATTCATGAAGGAGATGGGAGAAGCCGGATCCGAAAAAGATATTGTCACCCAGAATCAAGGCCACATTATCATCGCCTATAAAGGATTTTCCGATGATAAAAGCCTGAGCCAGCCCTTCAGGCTCGGGTTGTTCCGCGTAACTGATGGAGATCCCGAGGTGTGTACCGTCACCGAAAAGTTCGCTGAATTGTGGCAGGTCACGTGGGGTTGAAATGATAAGGATGTCTTTGATGCCTGCCAGCATAAGAACGGACAGGGGGTAATAGATCATCGGTTTGTCATAGACCGGAATGAGCTGTTTTGAAAGCACCCTGGTTAAGGGATAAAGTCTGGTTCCGGATCCGCCGGCTAGGATAATACCTTTCATAAAAGTAGTTATGTTGATAGAATTGTTGTTGTTTGCTAAGTAGAGGGGTGGCAAGAGAGAGGAGTAAAGAATGATTGCTGAAGGAAATCACAGTAATTTGCATTTTCCCACTCTTCCACCTTCAGCCCGGTTACCTTCACCATAATAGGTCTTTTTTGAAAATCATACAGAAAAAAGGATAAATTGATGAGTACAGCAATCCCCGCCTGTTTTAAGGCCTATGATATCAGAGGAAAGGTCCCGGATGAGTTAGACCCTGGTCTTGCACGGAATATTGGACGTGCCTACGCGGCTTTTTTTCAGCCACGAAAGGTGGCAGTCGGGCATGATATCAGACTCAGTAGTCCGGAGTTGACTTCTGCTCTGGTCGAAGGCCTGCTTGAGTCGGGAGTGGACGTACTGCATCTCGGGTTGTGTGGAACAGAGGAAATTTACCATGCCGCTTTCAGTATGGAGAAGAGGGGGGTGGATGGTGGAATTGTTGTTACGGCAAGCCATAACCCTGCAGATTATAACGGACTGAAGTTTGTGACAAAAGGGGCCCGGCCAGTGACGGGAGAGGCTGGCCTTAAACAGATGGCAGAGTTGATAGTGAAGGGAGAACTGCCGCCACCTGCAGAAAAAAGAGGGGTGGAAATAGCAGCTGAAAATAAAGGTGAATACATTGAACATCTCCTGAGCTATGTGAACAGAGAGGAACTCGCACCCTTAAAAGTTGTGGTGAATAACGGAAATGGCTCTGCGGCACCCGTGGTTGATTTGCTTGAACAGGAACTCCCGTTCGCCTTTGTAAAGGCTTTTCATGAGCCTGATGGGAGTTTTCCGAACGGTGTTCCAAATCCCTTGCTCCCGGAAAAACGAGAAGAGACAGCAAGGTTGGTACGAGAGCAGGGCGCAGACTTTGGAGTTGCCTGGGATGGTGATTTTGACCGCTGCTTTTTCTGGGATGAAAAGGGGAATTTTATTGAAGGCTATTATGTCGTAGGATTGCTGGCTCTTGAGCTTCTTAATCATAATCCTGGCGGGAAAATTCTCCACGATCCCCGTCTTATCTGGAATACCCAGGAACTGGTGAGGGCTGCAGGAGGTGTTCCGATTATGTCCCGAACCGGGCATGCTTTTATTAAGGAACGGATGCGACTGGAAGATGCTATTTACGGTGGTGAGATGTCTGCACACCATTATTTCAAAAGTTTTGGCTATTGCGATTCCGGAATGATCCCCTGGCTTCTTGTTGCATCCCTGCTGAGTCGTAGGGCCGTTCCGCTGTCCACACTGGTTCGGGATTGCATGGCAGCCTACCCTGTTTCTGGAGAAATTAACTCTGTGGTGGCCGATCCGGACGCGGTGATTGCAGAAATTGAAGATCGGTTTCGGGACGGAGAAAAGGACTATACCGATGGTCTTTCCGTGTCTTTTCCTGAATTTCGTTTTAATGTAAGAAAATCAAACACCGAATCGTTGCTGCGTCTGAATGTTGAAAGTCGTGCCAATCCAGGTTTGTTGAAAGAAAAGACTGATGAGTTGTTACAGATAATCAAAGCCTGACGCCTGAGAAAAAAAGGAAAAAGAACATGTCCAAAATACAACCTGTAATCCTGGCAGGGGGAACCGGCTCCCGCTTGTGGCCTCTTTCCCGTGAGCTCTACCCCAAACAGCTTCTCAATCTCATTGATGAAACTTCCCTGTTGCAGACCACCGTCCTTCGCGTTGCTCAGCTTACTGAAGTTTTACCTCCTTTGCTGGTTGTGGGAGAAGAACATCGTTTTATCACTCGCAGTCAGGTGGATTGCCTCGGGGGAGGTGGTGTGTGCGATATCCTTCTGGAACCCGTTGGTCGCAATACTGCACCTGCGGTTTGTGGCGCAGTGGAGTATTGCGCGGTAGGTCTGCCCGAGGATACTATACTTCTTGTTCTGCCGGCCGATCATCTGATTCTTCGTAAGGCGGTTTTTCAAGAGGTGGTGGCCGAGGCCGTCAGGCTTGCAGTAGAAGGGAAAATAGTCACATTCGGTATTGAGCCCCAGCATCCTGAAACCGGTTATGGCTACATAGAAAAAGGGGAAGGAAGTTCTGTCAGATCCTTTCGCGAAAAACCTGATTATGAAACCGCAAAGTCCTATCTTGAGAAGGGAAATTATTTATGGAACTCTGGAATGTTTGCTTTTAGCATTAAAACGTTCCGGGAAGAAATGGAACGGTTTGCCCCTGAAATGGTATCCTGCATGAGAGAATCTGTTCTGCTTGGCAAGAGAGATGGAAGCTTTTTCAGGTTGGATGAGGATGCTATGTCCCGTAGTCCGAGTGATTCCATCGATTATGCGCTCATGGAGAAGACAGATCGGGCCGCAGTGGTTGCGGCTGATCTCGACTGGAGCGACATTGGCTCCTGGCATGCCCTGTGGGAAGTTTCAGCCAAAGACAAAGATGGTAATGTTACCAAGGGCGACGTCATTCTGGAGGACACAAAAAACTGTCTGATACGCTCTGAAGACACTCTTGTGGCTACTGTTGGGCTGGAGGATGTTCTTGTCGTTGAAACATCGGATGCTGTTTTGGTGGCACCTCTTTCCCGGGCTCAGGATGTTAAAAAGATTGTTGCCAGACTAAAAAAAGACTGCAGGAGTGAGTTCAAGCTTCATCGTACAGTATACAGGCCCTGGGGCAGTTATACCGTGCTTGAGCAGCATGAACGGTATCAGATAAAACGTATTACCGTGAGTCCCGGTTCAAAGCTTTCCCTGCAGATGCATCATCACCGCCATGAGCATTGGGTTGTGGTTTCGGGAACGGCACGTATTACAAATGGTGAGAAGGTTTTTCTCCTCTACGAGAATCAGTCAACCTATATTCCTGCTGGTGTGAAGCATCGTCTGGAGAATCCAGGGGTTATGGATCTTGAATTGATTGAGGTGCAGAATGGGAGTTATCTGGGTGAAGATGATATCGTGCGGTTTGAGGACGATTACGGTCGTGGTGAGTAGGAGTATTTTCTAAGCACCTCAGCTGCTCATGACCGTTTCATTTCATATGATGTGACATCTGTGAGGCGATCCCGGGCACGGAGAGTAACGCTAAGTCCTTTTGAAGAGGGCCCCTCCTATGAATATTCTGGGAATAATCTATGTATTGCCTCTTTATTGGCTGCGACAACTCCCCGTTCTGTGATAAGGCCAGTCACCAGGCGTGCTGGCGTGATATCAAAGCTGTAGTTCAGTGCCCGGGTTCCAGGCGCGGTAAGTTGTACCGTCTCAATCCTGCCGTTATCGGTCAGGCCACTGATGGTGGTGACTTCATCGCCTGAACGCTCTTCAATGGGGATGTCGCTGCCATTGCTGATATTCCAGTCAAATGTGGAAGAGGGCAAGGCAACATAAAAAGGAATGTTGTTGTCGTGAGCGGCCAGTGCTTTCAGGTAGGTTCCTATTTTATTCGCCACATCTCCTGTATGGGTGGTTCTGTCGGTTCCCACAATTACCATATCCACCATTTCCTGCTGCATAAGATGTCCTCCTGCGTTATCCGTTATCAGGGTGCAGGGTATCCCTTCCTGCTGCAGTTCCCAGGCAGTTAGTTTTGCCCCCTGGTTCCAGGGGCGTGTCTCGTCGACCCACACATGGACATCTATCCCGGCGTCCCTCGCAGCATAAATAGGAGCAGTTGCACTACCGTAGTCTACAAAGGCAAGCCAACCGGCATTGCAGTGGGTGAGGATATTGACAGTCCCACCAC
>JGI11705J14877_10000229_pt1 | contig 35614 bp, 34 predicted proteins | sample Etolaghawater15m_FD_14877 | JGI IMG/M metagenome (IMG submission 14877) | reverse complement strand
AATAATACCCGCTGCAATAAGCCCCACAAAAAACCATCCTGCCAGATCCCCCCATATGTCAATGGCTGCATAACGCAGCCCTGAACCCAGTCTGTTAATAATTCGTTTGTCTGTCTCCGTGGAGTTGGAACATTCTCCAGAACAACCACAACGTGATGGGGCGAGCGCTATGGGCAAAGGGTTCTTTTTATTGGCTGGAGACTGCAGTAAATTGATGCCAATACCAGCTACCATTGCTGAAACAAATGCGGAAACTGGGCGTGCGACTGTCATGATCGGGTCGAGCAGGGCATAGGTGATGGAGATGGAGTCTACTCCGGATTCGGGGGTGGAAATAAGAAATGCGGCTGTGGCACCTTTATTTGCCCCCTGTTTCTTGAGGGAGGCGGCAGCTGGTAATACTCCGCAGGAGCAGAGTGGAATTGGAATTCCCAATAATGATGCCTTGATGACCGAACTGAAACGTCCACGACCTAGATGTCTGGCAACGTAATCTGCTGAAAGAAACACCTTCAACATTCCACCAATGAGTAGGCCGAAGAGCATATAGGGTGCCGATTGGACAAGAAGCTCCCAGCTTGCCTGGAGAACTTGAGTGAGAAAGACTATTGCAGTCATGGCTATTCTCTGGTGTGTTTTAATGCTATCAGCATAAGTTCGTTGATATGATGGTCGTTGAGTCGATAATAGAGTACCTGTCCCTCTCGTCTATTGCTGACCAGCTGTAGTTGGCGCAGCATGCGGAGCTGATGGCTCACCGCGGACTCTGAAACTTTAAGAAAGGCTGCTATATCACAGACGCACATCTCTTCCTTTTCAAGGGCCCAGAGGACTTTTAAACGATTGGCATCTCCCATGGCTTTGAAAAGCTGTGCAATGTGCAGATTTTCATGTTCTGGCAGGGCATGTGCGGTTGCATCTGCAACGCGAGATTCATGGATACATCTGCAGTTGCAAATGTCTTTTGTGCTTTCTTCAGAAGTCATTTTTAAATCCTCAGTCATTTTATTATGTGATCATCTGTTCATATAATAAAATGACTTGGCAAAAAAGCAAGGGAAATTTAGCGTCGGGGTTTGCAGCGGGCAGTTGCCTGGGCAAGCAGCGGGTTGTCTGGCCAATAGTGTTTTGGGTATCGGCCGGCGAGTTCTTTTTTTACTTCCGGGTAGGTATTTTTCCAGAAAGAGGCAAGGTCACCGGTTACCTGAACAGGTCGTCTTGCAGGAGAGAGGAGATGAATTGTAACGGGAATTTTTCCATCAAAAATGGTCGGAGTTTCAGTGGCTCCAAACATTTCCTGGATACGTACAGCAAGAACTGGTGCTTCTCCAGGTGAGTATTGTATTTTTATTCTGGAACCGCTGGGGGCTGAATAATGGCTTGGAAACAACTCGTCAAGTTTCTGCTGCTTTATCCAGGAAAGCCTGGATAAAAGTATAGTGTGGAGGTCAATTTTTTTGAGTTGTTTGAGGCTGGTAAGAGATCCAATGTATGGCTCAAGCCAGGAGAGGTCTTCGGCGAGTGTCTGGTCGGAGACATCGGGCCATTGGTCTGGAGCGAATTCGTGGGCTGTTTGGATCTTGGTCTGGAGATCGCGGCTTTTTTGTTGCCAGTTTAAACAGTGCAGGCCGGATTGGCGAATCCCTTCTGTGAGGCAGTGGAGAATTCGTTCCGAAGAAACATTTACAAGAGCTTCTTTTTTGATTGTAAGGCTACCAAGGGAGAGAACGGATTGGCATTCAACTCTGGATCCTGTCCACTCCACTCTCTCTTCATTTGTTAACAGATGACCGTTGGAAAAAATGATTTCTTCAAGCGTCAGAGCAGCAGCGAGGAAAATACGACCCTGTTTTTTTCCACCATCGAGATGTGCCGCTACCAGGAAATCTGCTCGATGGAGGTGATCCCCTTCCGGAAGTATAGCACCCCGGCCTGATGCAAGTAAGTGCTGACTGGTCCTGGTTGTTCTCATGGCAATACGGTCTGGATATGCTATTGCCAGGATATTGCCGGATTCATGGAAGTGGCTTTTAGTCTCTTCTTTGTCGTGTATTTTCAAAATGTGCTGATATTGCAGAGCTTCCTGAAGGACACGGCGGCAGAGTGACGGATCAGCACCCCTTGCCCGAACCATGGTGGCCCCTTCTTTTTCAAACAGGTCGAGGATATCCAGGCGGAATTCAATATCAGCACTTTGATGAGCACTGCCACCACGAAACAGATCTCGATTGTGTAATAGTGCAGCAAGACGGCAGGCCAGTGCGCCATGTCCCTGTTGCTTGCCGTAGAGGAGCATCAGGGCAAGACGGGGATGCAGGGGGAGGGCCCCTGCCTTTTTGCCAATGTCAGTAAGTGTTCCTTTAAGGTCAATTATTCCAAGCTGGATGAGAAGTTCCCGGGCCTGTAATACCGCCCCTTCACGAGGTGGATCAAGCCAGTGGAGTTCTTCTGGATCTGATACTCCCCAAAGTAAGAGTTGAAGCATCAAGGGGGCCAGGTCTGCTCCAATAATTTCGGGAGCAAGAAAATCGGCTTTTGAATGATGCTCGCTCTCAAGCCACAATCGATAACAGATTCCAGGGCCAAGGCGTCCGGCACGGCCGGCTCTTTGTTCAGCCGAAGCCTTCGATATGGGTACAGTGTGCAGAGCAGTTAAGCCACTCGTGGGGGAGAACTGAGGAACTTTCATCAGTCCGGAATCAATAACAACAGTGATGCCTTCAATAGTGAGGCTGGTCTCGGCAATAGGGGTGGCCAGAATCACTTTTCTTTTAGCCGTTACTGCAAAAATTCTATCCTGCTTTTCCTGTGGAAGGTTGCCATATAACGGCAGACAGAGAACGTCTCCAGTAATCTGTCTCTGAACTGCCTCGATTTCACCTGCACCAGGTAAAAAAACAAGGATATCCCCTGTGTCCTGTGCGAGAGAATGGTGGATGGCTTTTACTGCACGCTGAACAGGGTAGTCGGATGATGATCTTCTAAGGTAGTGGGTGGTTACTGGAAAGCATCGCCCTTTGCCAGAGATTACTGGCACTCCCCCGAGAATCTCTGCCACCCTGGAGCTGTCCATGCTTGCAGACATAATCATAATTTTAAGATCATCCCGAAGCTGCTGGATATCTAGGCAAAGGGCCAGTGCAAGATCAGACTGGACGGAGCGAAGGTGAAATTCATCAAAAATGACCAGTCCGATATTTGCAAGCTCAGGGTCGTTTTGAATAATTCTTATAAAGGTTCCTTCGGTCACTACCTCAATTTTGGTGTTTCCGGATACTTTTTTGTCAAAGCGGATGCGGTAGCCAATCGTGTTGCCGATGGGGTCACCGTTCAGGTCGCTCATTCGTTTGGCAGCCATGCGGGCAGCTAGTCGTCTGGGCTCCAGCATGATTATTTTTTTCCCCCTCAACCATGGTTCATCGATCAGGACAAGAGGGACAATCGTTGTTTTTCCAGAGCCGGTTTCTGCAGCAAGAACTATGGACTGGTGTTTGTTGAGGCCATAGTGGATATCAGGTAGTACTGTATGGATGGGAAGCTTGGGGAGTTTGGTCTTCATCGTCTGTATATACCATCACTTCTGGCTGGCCTCAACACGTCACGAAAAAAATACTATAAATTTACTGCAACTTCCTGGCAGAGTTGTATGAAATGGGATTTGATACTATTTATGGATGGACATATTGTTTGTCTATAAAATGTCTACCCCTTAAGGGGGTACTGAGAAACATGAAAAATGCAGGTTAGGAGGCAATTGTATGGGAAGAGCTTTTTGGCTGACTGTTCTGGTGCTGGTGCTGCTTGGGATTATGGCTTGTACCAGTAAAGATCAGGCCTACAGAGGGGCGTATGAAGGGTTTAGGATGAGTGACCAGAATCGTCAGGCCGAGGATCCATCCTATGATCCGGCGCAACCACTGGATCAAAAACAGCAAAGTTATGAGGAGTATAAGAGGGAGAGGGAATTACTTCTGCGCAGCAATGAATCTGCTGAAGATGATGGTCCGGGCACCCTTAATTAAGTGAAGCTTGCTTCCTTTGTGTTGGCTGCCTGAATACACAGATTCAAGTGAGTTTTGAATGGATAGCCGGATGTTTGCGTCGATAGGTGTGCAGGGTGAATCTGTCCGTTTCCCCCATTCTTTTCTCGGACACATGGTCGAATTGCTCCTTGGGGAGATGAGGAAAAAAGACGTCTCCCTCATATTCTTTATCAAGAACGGAGAGTAGAACTGTGTCGACCATATTCATGGCTTCGGAATAAAGAGTCCTTCCTCCAATGATGAAAATTTTCTCATACCCCTTGCAGCATTCGATCCCGGCGATAAGGTTGCTTGTCACCATGCATCCAGCTATCTGGGTATCTTTATCTCTGCTGAGTACCACATTAAAACGGCCAGGAAGGGGTCTGGCAATGGAGTCGTAGGTTTTTCTCCCCATAATCACAGCATGGCCCATGGTGGTTTTTTTGAAAAACTGCATCTCTTCGGGAACATGCCAGGGAATGCTGTTGTTGCGACCGATTACCCTGTTGTGGGCCATGGCTGCTATGAGAATAAGTTCCATTGTGGGAGAACGTGTGAATTTAAGAAAAAAATAGATAAAATGAAGGTGAATTGCTGTTTTTCCTGTATTTTATCTGTGGTTTTGTACTACACTTCGCCATTATACCTGTTTTATTTTCCTCTTACCGTAATTTTTTCCAGGTTAGAGTCCAAGAACCGTGGAGGCTGTAAATGAATATAGATTGTCCCCATTGCGGGGTGCATGGGTCTGTAGATGATTCTCTTGCAGGAAAGAAACTGCGTTGCCCTAAATGCAGTAAGGTTTTTTTGATCACCGAGAATATCCTTCCCGAGGTTGAAGACGTTGGTATTGTGCATCAGGAAATACTGTATGATGACAAACCCCAGGAACCTGAAATTGCCAAGCAGGAAGTGCTGGAAGTTGAAGATGTGGCCGATCCTGAAGAAATCGAGGCACTGGAAGAGGAAGAAATCGCAGTAGAGATCGAAGAACCTGAGGAGCTGATTGAAGATTCGGATGAAATTCTGACTCCAGAAGAGACATCTGTTGAAGAGGATTCGAATCTGGAAGAGTGTTCGGTCTGCAGACAGTCCTTTACACCTGAATTTATGGTAGAGGTTGGATCTAAACGCTACTGCGCCCTCTGTCAGCCTGATTCTGAAGAAGAGGAGGTTGAGCTTCCAGACAAGACAGAGAATGACAACGACCCCGAGGAAGATGACGGTGACATTCTTGCTCTTATGGCCGATGGAGAAGAGGCTGATGTAGAGGAGGAGGGAGTTTCGCTTCAGGCCTGTTCAGGTTGTGGGGAATCACTCCACCCTGATTTCCTGGAAAAAGTTGGGTCTGAGCATTATTGTGCCCTCTGTGTTCCCGAGGACGTTGATGAATCTGATGACACCGGTGATGATGAAGGCATAGAAAGTACAGAAACGGAAGAGGAGCCTGAACAAACCTTGCAAGAGGATGAAGAGTTGCTGGAGAAGGAAGCGGCTTCCTCTGAAGGGTATCTGGGCGATGAGGCTGAAGATGAGAATACTGAAGTCGTGGATGAAGAAGGGTATCTTAAAGAACCATGCTCTGTCTGTGGTGAGGCTTTTCACCCCGATTTTATGCAGGAAATTGATGGCCAATTGTACTGTGGGGTGTGTCAGCCGGAAGTCATTGAAGAAGTGGTAAGTGCTGAAGAGATGGATACGGTTGCCGATGGCGGTACAGATACTCCGGTTGCAGGAGATGAGGACTCTTTTGAACCCGACGTGCAATTCACTATTGGTGAACTTGTAAAAGAGGCATGGCAGAAAACCAGGGGGGCAAAGGGTTCTATCTGGGGTGGTGTGATTGTGATGTATCTAATTGTTTTTGCTGTGAGTTTTGGTGGAATGGCAGCATCTCAGGCCTTCTACAAGGGAACTGATCCGATGGTGCTGGCAGGTGCAAACATTACCTTACAGCTCGTATCCAGCTGGCTTTCCATGCTTATGACCGGTGGCGTCATGCTTATCGGTGTCCGGCGTGCCCTTGAACAGCGGGTGAGCTGGAAGATGGCTTTTGCCGGTTTTTCAAAAGCTTTGTCCATGACCGTCGCGATTATTCTTCAGAGTATTCTTATTGTTATTGGATTTATTCTCCTTGTTCTCCCGGGAATCTATCTTGCTGTTGGGTATGCCCTGACTCTGCCGCTCATTCTCGATAAGGGGATGGGGCCATGGGAGGCGCTTGAAGCATCCCGTAAAGCGATTCATAAGAAATGGTGGACTGTTTTTGGACTGTACCTGGTGATGCTGCTTATATCCACGGTTGCAGCTATTCCTCTCGGGTTGGGCCTGATATGGGTTGTTCCGATGTACTTTGTTCTTGTCGGTGTTCTTTATGTACATCTTTTTGGTGTCGATGAAAGTATTGAAGAAGAGCTGGATGAAGATCCTGAAGAATATTTTGAGGATGATGAAGAAGAGTATGAAGAAAGCTCAGATGATGAGTCTGAAGAACATGATACTGAGTTGAAGGAGCCTTTCGTGGAGCAGGACATTAAGTAATCTGTTTGTGATCTAGAGCCGTTCAGGCAGTGTACATGGTTGTGTGAGATTAGCAGGAGATGGAAAATGCGTTCCCTTAAAGTCCATCTCCTGATGTTTCTCTGTGCGGCTATTGTTTCCGGTTCTTTTCCGGTGGTGGCAGCTATCAGTCATGCCCTCGACCCCATCGTTCTCACCCTGATTCGTTTTGCTCTCGCCACCATCGTTTTTGCCCCAATCGTCTGGCTTCGTTATAGTTTTGTTATCTCTCCCGGGACTTTTTTCCGTTATTCTCTGATTTCTGCCACCCTGGTATTTTTCTTCTGGTGTATGTTTCTCTCGCTTCGTTATACAACTGCCTTAAGCAGCAGTGCGATTTATACCATCGTTCCTGGTTTGGCCGGTGTCTATGCCATGCTTATCAACAAGGAAAGACTTGGAAGAGCTCGCCTGATAGCCCTTTTTTTAGGAATAGCAGGAGCCCTGTGGATAATTTTTAAAGGGGATGTTGCTTTGCTTGCAGAATTTTCCTGGAACAGAGGAGATCTGATCTTTCTTGCAGGTTGTTTTTTTGTCGGCCTGTATGGCCCACTGGTTGGCTTGTTTCATCGGGGCGAGCCCATGTTGCAGATGTCCTTCTGGATCATGTTTACCGGTACCTTGTGGTTGCTTCTGCTGGCAGGGTCCAGGTTGTCAGATGTCTCCTGGGCCAGTGTTTCTCTGGAGGTCTGGACCGGTATTGTCTACCTCGCAGTTTTTTCTACCAGCATTACGTTTTTTCTTACACAGTATTCCATTCTCTTTCTTGGTCCCACCCGAGTTATGGCATACTCTTATCTCAATCCTGCATTTGTTCTTGTGCTTGACCTGTTTTTTTATGGAACATGGCCGGGAGTGCGAATTCTTCCAGGTGTTCTTATTGTTTTGGCAGCCATGGCGGTCGTACAGCGGATGGAGTCTCCAGGTAAATAATACTTTTCTTCTGTTTTTAAAAAAAAATTTGTGTTTTGCCCTCTTCAGCACATATACTTCAGATATCTATTTGTTGGGACGGTAAGCGTTCAGTATACATTAAAATCGGGAGAACAGCATGTTACGAAAAATTCTACCACAGAGTGTTAAATTCAGGCTGCTAGGGTTGATAGGGGGGTCATTCTGTCTCCTGATTGGTGCCACAGTCTATCTGACGGCAATGGAACGGAAAAAGACGTTTCTGCAGGCAGAGGAGTTACGACTTGAGGCCAGGTATAGCGGGGTTCAAAAAGCCTTTGAAGATAAGGCTAGCTCTGCAGTGGCTATGGCTCTAGTGGTTGCTGCCATGCCTGATGTTCAGCAGGCATTTGCTTCCCGTGATAGGGAAGAGTTAACGGCACTGACTCTTCCTTTTTTTAACAGTCAAAAGCAACGGCTCTCACTGGCGCAGTTCCAGTTTCACCTTCCACCTGCAACTTCCTTTCTGAGACTCCATAAACCAGAGAAATTTGACGATGATCTCTCGTCCATCCGTCAAACGGTGGTTGAGGTAAATAGAACAAAAAAACCTATTTCTGGGATTGAAAAAGGCGTTGCCGGTTTTGGAATAAGGGGAGTGGTTCCAGTGGCAATGGACGGGAGCCATATAGGCTCCGTGGAGTTTGGTCTAAAACTTGATGATAAACTCCTTATGCCCCTGAAGGAAACCCTGGGTGTTGATATTTCAGTAGTAGTCTCGGATGGTCAGGGCTTTAAGTATCTTGCCAAGACCCATTCCCTTGACATCCCTGAAAAGAGTTTTCCCTGGCTCAGTAAGATGATGAAGGCTGAGGGCCTTCAGTTTAAACAGGTTCATGAAAATGGCAAAGATTTGATGACCGTTTATGGTCCCCTCAAAGATTACAGAGGGGAGACCGTAGGCGTGCTTGCTATTCCAGCAGATATTACCAAGACCATGGTAGCAATCAGGATGAACATGTACAAGATGGTTGGCGGTGGTGTAGCTGTTCTTCTTGTCACCATGCTTGCAATATATCTGCTGATGAACACTCTGATCGTCAATCCCTTAAAGGAGCTGGTAGGAAAGCTGCAACTGGCAGGAATGGGTGACCTCACCGTTGATGTTCAGAGTAAGCGACTCTGTTCTGTGAATTGTTCAGAAGAGATGGAGTGCGGGAATCCTGAGTGTTCAAGTTATGGGAAGGTTACTAACTGCTGGGAGCAGAGCGGCTCTTTTTCATCGAAGGTGGAGTGTCCAAAAATTTTAAAGGGAGAGTATAAGAGTTGCCGTGAGTGTCGTCTGTATAAAGAAAATGTACTGGATGAATTTGCAGAGCTTGCGACCACTTTTAATTCATTTTTGCACAACGTCCGCCGCATGGTCATCGATATTCAGGGAAGTGTTGAGGATACGACAAACGCTTCAGCCGAATTGTCAGCACTCTCGGACGGTATGCAGAAAGGTGCAATAGCGGCATCGGAACGGACTAATACCGTTGCCGCTGCAGCTGAAGAGATGAGCGCAAATATGAACTCCGTTGCTGCTGCCAGTGAAGAGGCCTCCACCAATGTGAACATGGTCGCCACTGCTACTGAAGAGATGACAGCAACTATTTCTGAAATTGCAAAAAACACCGATGAAGCCAGTTCGATCGCTACCAAGGCTGTGGCCCAGGCAGCATCTGCCAGTGGAAAAGTTGACGTCCTTGGTGATGCAGCCATTGAGATCAGCAAGGTGACGGAGGTGATTTCCGATATCTCTGCTCAGACTAATCTTCTGGCGTTGAATGCTACCATAGAAGCGGCAAGAGCTGGAGAAGCCGGTAAGGGCTTTGCTGTTGTTGCAAATGAGATTAAAGAGCTTGCTCGCCAGACCTCAGATGCTACTCAGAAAATCAAACAGCAAATTGAAGGAATACAGAACTCTACCAATGAGACTGTAACTGAAATACGTGATATTACTGATATCATCCATCAGGTTAATGCTATTGTTGGTACAATAGCTACAGCCATCGATGAACAGGCCGCCACCACCGCTGAGATTGGCAGCAATGTGCAGCAGGCAGCTCTGGGTATTTCCGAGGTCAATGAAAATGTTGCCCATACATCAACCGTGGCAGGGGAAGTCGCAGGAGATATTAACCGGATAAGTGCTGTTACAGAAGAGATTATAACCAGTTCCGAGAGGGTCAACGGCAGTGCTGATGCCCTGTCCAGGCTAGCCGGAAAACTTGGAGAGATGATACGTCGTTTTAAAGTATAACGTATTTGGTTCTTGGTTTGTTTAAAACGTTGTTTGGAGATTGATGGGGGATTCTTCGTTCTCGGTGAACAGTAATTATGAAGAAAAAACACCTTGTTTTGGCTGGTGCCGGTCATGCCCATATGGTAACCATGGCTGGCATCGCAGATTTCAGAAGCCTTGGTCATGAAGTGACGGTTGTCGGTCCATCGGATCATCATTACTATTCAGGGATGGGGCCAGGAATGCTTGGTAGCGGCTATGACCCCGAGGAAATCCGTTTTGCCGTGAGGCGTACTGTCGAGAGTCAGGGCGGAACCTTTATCCGGGATACGGTAACGGGGGTTGACCCGGGCAGGCGTGAGTTGTATCTGGAGTCCGGCCAGGTTGTTTCCTATGATGTGCTTTCCTTTAATACTGGCAGTCATGTGGACACGCCGGAGATTCGAGGAAATGAAGACCGAATATTCACCGTTAAGCCCATTGAACGCCTGTACCAGGCTCGGACAGAGATTTTATCTCTGTCACAACGGCAGGATGTGACCGTTGCTGTAATTGGTGGTGGTCCGGCGGGTGCTGAGGTGGCTGGGAACGTAGCGGAGCTTCTTGAGGAAACCGATCATCTTGCAAAGGTGTTTTTGTTTGCCGGACGTGGTCTGCTTGCAAAATTTCCAGCGGCTGTGCGCAGCACCAGTCGGGGGATCCTTACCAAATATGGAGTGGTTATCAGGGAGGAGGGGCATCTGCTGTCTATTACCGACAATCTTCTGCAGTTTGATTCAGGATTGACTGAGCTCGCTGATTTTGTCATTCTGGCAACTGGGGTGCATCCTTCTCCTTTTTTTCGGGAGGCGGGCCTGCGCACAGGAGAAGATGGGGGGTTACTGGTGAACAAATATTTGCAATGTCCCGATTATCCAGAAATTTTTGGTGGCGGGGATTGCATCTGGTTTGAGGATCAACCTCTTGCCAAAGTGGGTGTCTATGCGGTACGTGAAAATCCCGTACTCTTTCACAACCTGAAGGCCTTTCTTCAGGGCGAGGCGCTACAGTCCTTTGATCCCGGTGGGGATTATCTTCTTATTTTTAACCTCGGTCATGGTCAGGGAGTTTTGCGTAAAAAGTGGTTTCAGATATCGGGGAAAGTTGCGTTTCGGATCAAAGATTGGATAGACAGGAAATTTATGCGCACATTTCAGTAAGGACAGGATTTTGTGAGTTCACTTAGAAAAAGAGAAGGAGAGTAGATATGAAGGTTGACTGGCTGTATTTCCGTAAAGGTTGAACGTCGTGCACCAAAGCTCAGGGGGTCCTTGAGCAGGCAGATGTGGAGATAGCTGAAATCGCTGATGCGCGAAAAAATGTGATTAAGGCTGATGCTGCCTGGGATATAATTAAGAATATTAAAACGTTGTATGTTGGAAAGGGTAAGAAGAGTGTTACCTATACACCCGATACAGATTCCAGGGATGAAATACTTAAGGACAGCCTTGGTCGTACAGGAAACCTGAGGGCGCCTGCCTTACGCATCGGGAAACGTATGTATGTTGGCTATAATGATGCAATGTATGAGGAGTTGATCGGATGAATTGGAAAAGTCTGTTTGTCTCAGGGGCGAATATGAGCCCCGATGAAGTGAAGAACTTTATGGCTGAGCATAAGCCAGGGGACTATCAACTGCTCGATGTTCGACAACCCAAGGAGTATGAAAAGGAGCATATCCCAGGAGCGCTTCTTATTCCCATAAAGGAGCTGAGAGAGCGTATAGGTGAGTTGGATCCAACAAAACCAACCTTTGTCTACTGACATTCCGGAGTACGCAGCAAGGCTGCTGCGCAGTTGTTACTTGCCGAGAATTTGCCTCATATTTACAATATGAGTGGTGGTATTGTTGCCTATAATGGTGGGAAAGCCGTTGGTGATGAGGCCTTTGGCATGGAGTTTTTTGTCAGTGGTGAGTTCAGCGATGTTTTTCGAATGAGTTACGCCATGGAAGAGGGGTTGCAACAACTCTATTTGACCTTGAAGGATCTCTGTGAGGATAAAGATGTAAAGGATCTTCTCTCCAGGTTGGCACGGTTTGAAGAAGGGCATAAGGCAAAGTTAAAAGCACTCTTTCCTCATGTGGACGAAAAGGGTGGTGAGAACGACTTGAATACTCTTGAGGGGGGTTACAATAAACGGCAGCTACTCGATCACTTCAAATCACGGGTTGTTGCCCAAAATGATGTTATTCAGCTTGGTATGATGCTTGAAACCCAGGCCTATGATTTGTACAGCCGTCTGGCCAAGAAATCTGAAAATCCTGAGTCCAAAGAGTTCTTCGAGTTTATGGTTGGTGAGGAAAAACAGCATCTTGTTTTTCTCAGTAATGAGTATGATAAAGTCTTGGGCTAAAAGCAGTTATGCCCGACAGTCCCTGTCGGGCATTCAAAAATCAAGTCCAGTTGTTATGTTCCACTGTTGTCCCCTCCCCCGTTTTTATTCTAAGAGTTAAGACTAAATAAATACTGATTACGTACAAAGCTCAGCCGTTTTCGTTCGTTATTCCAGTGTAGGTGGGAATCCAGAGGACTGGTATAAAACTGGATCCCCGCTTACGCGGGGATGACATCACCATGGTTTTCTTGTGATTATTTCTCCTTGTTGCCGGAATATAATTGTCGGGCAAGCGGTTAAAAAAACTCTTGACCTGCTAAGGATTATTACTTACAGTTAGAAATTATTATCGTAAGGAGGGGATATGCAATTACGAATGACAAACCAGCGTGAGATGATCCTTCGGGAACTCAAAAAAAGTAAAAAACATCTAACGGCTGATGAGCTATACGAGCGTGTAAAAAAATTTATGCCGCGTATCAGCTTGGCAACGGTCTACAGGAATCTTGAAATCCTGTCTGATGCTGCAATGATCCGTAAACTTGAGATCAGTGGGCGGCAGAAACGTTTCGACAGTGAACTTGAAGACCATGATCACATTTACTGTATTCAGTGTCATCGAATTGAGAACCTGGATATTGGGGAAAATGAGGTAGCCCTGGGTGCTGTTGACACAAAGGGCTATGAAATCACCGGACGTCGTTTGGAGGTGGTTGGTTTGTGTCCCAAGTGTCAGGAAAAACAAACAAAAACTAATGTAAAAGCTAAGAAAGGAGAAATTGCAATGGGGTGCGGGTGTAAAAAAGGTGAATTAAGTAGTGAGCAGAAGCAGGTCCTTGAGGCAATGGCTAATTGTGAGGGCCCCTGTGCTTCAAAAGATATTGCAACAGCAACCGGTCTTGATACTAAACAGGTAAGTTGTCGGATTACAGCGCTCAAGAAAAAAGGATATGTAGATAGTCCGGTGCGCTGTAAGTATGGGATTACCAGTGATGGCAGAGCTGCCCTTAAGGGTTGATACGTATTTTAAGGTGCAAAATGAGCAGCCTGAAGGGGAGTAAAACAGAAAAAAATATTCTTGTGGCTTTTGCTGGAGAATCGCAGGCAAGGAACAGATATTCGTATTATGCAAAGGTGGCTAAAAAAGAGGGGTATGTTCAGATTTCTGAGATTTTTAGTCGTACCGCGGAGCAGGAGCGGGCACATGCAAAAACCCTTTTGAAGTTCCTTGAAGGCGGTGAGGTTGAGATTACAGCATCCTACCCTGCGACGCCTCCAGGTAACACAGTAGAGAATCTTCAGAATGCCGCCTCAGGGGAAGAGCATGAGTATGAAACCATGTATCCCGAGTTTGCTGCAATCGCAGAAGAGGAAGGTTTCTCTCTTGTGGCTGCAGCCATGCGTTCCATAGCTGTAGCCGAGAAAGAGCACGCAAGGGTTTATCGAGGTCTTATTGCAAACATTAAGGCGGGTAAAGTGTTTGAGAGGGATGTAGAGGTAATCTGGTATTGCGCAAAATGTGGTTTTGTCCATAAGGGGTTGAGGGCACCAAAAAAATGTCCAGCCTGTGCTCATTCTCAGGCCTATTTTGAGATGCTGGCAGGTAATATTTAGTGCCTTGCGGGGCAACGTTTCTTTTTTTTTAAGCAAAAAGTTCTGATACGGTATTTTCACCCTTTAAAGCGGTTTTGAAACGCGTACAGGTTCGTTATTGTTTGCCGGTGTCAGCAGATAACTAATTAATAGAAGTAGTGGAGATATATCATGAAACCTTTGGTAACAAATGAAGCCCCTGACTTTACCGCGACTGCGGTTATGCCCGACAACACTTTTAACGAAGCGTTCAAACTGTCCGATATGCGGGGAAAATATGTACTACTGTTTTTTTATCCTTTGGATTTTACCTTTGTTTGTCCTTCCGAAATTCTTGCTTTCAATTCTGCCGTGGACAAGTTCAGAGAGAAGAATTGTGAAGTAGTCGGGGTTTCCGTTGATTCTCATTTCAGCCATCTTGCTTGGAAAAATACTCCAATCAATCAGGGTGGTATTGGTAATGTTCAGTTTCCTCTGGTCGCTGATCTGGATAAATCTATTTCTGAAAATTATGGTATTCTCTTTGGTGGCACCATTGCCCTTCGTGGTCTCTATCTGATTGACAAAGAAGGAATTATTCGTCATCAGGTTGTCAATGATCTTCCCCTTGGCAGAAGTGTCTCCGAGGCCATGCGTATGCTTGATGCAATTCAGTTTGTTGAAGAGCATGGTGATGTCTGTCCTGCTAATTGGAATAAGGGGGATGATGCCATGGTTCCGACGGCAGAGGGTGTTGCTAAATATCTGACTGATCATATTGCATAATGGCTTTGTTTGGTTAGCATCTTCAGGTATCAGTAGTAAGTGCTGGAAAAGCAGTATTGGAAGAGGTAAGCTTATTCTGAGAGTGTGTTTTTTTAAGGCAAACTTTATCTTTTATTAGAATGGAGGCAGTACTATGGCTAAAAAATTAGGTGTATATAAATGCAATATCTGTGGGAATGTGGCTGAAGTTGTCCACGCTGGTGCAGGAGATATGAGTTGTTGCGGTGCACCCATGGAGCTGCTCAGCGAAAACAGTGTGGATGCCGCTCAGGAAAAACATGTTCCTGTGGTTGAGAAAGTTGCCGGTGGTTTTAAGGTAACCGTTGGAAGTGTTGATCATCCCATGGCTGAGGATCATTATATTGAATGGATCGAACTCATTGCCGGTGATTCCTGCTACAGGCAGTTTCTGAATCCCGGTGATGCGCCGCAGGCTACCTTTCAGGTGGCTGCTGATAATGCGGTTGCACGGGCTCACTGCAATCTGCACGGTCTCTGGAAGGCCTAAAATAAAACTATAGAATAATTTTCAGGAGCAGGCTGATGTCGTTACCAGAAGAGATGTATCAGTGTCAAATGGTTAACTGCGGTTACATTTATGATCCGGATAAGGGGGATCGTAAGAGTAAAACTAAAAAAGGCACGCAGTTTAAAGATCTTCCTGAAGGGTGGAGATGCCCTGTTTGTGGGGCAACCAAAAAAGCGTTTAAACCCCTGGCAGGACCAGGTTCAGTGCACGCCGAAAATGCGGCTGCGTCTCCTGCCAAAACTGAAACTGAAACAAAAGGAACAGCGAGTGGTATGAAAAAATACAGATGTGATATTTGTGGATATGTTTATGACCCGGATGTCGGAGATGATGCTGCAGGAATTCCTGCAGGGACATCCTTCGAAGACCTGCCCGATGATTATGAATGCCCGGTCTGCGGTGCAGGCAAGGATGAATTCAGCGAAGTGTAGAAAGTTGTCTACGGGGGCCCCCATGATGGTGGCCCCTTTTTTTATCGCACTTGTAGTCTTGCCTGGCTGGTGATGGCGGGTTTGAGTGTGTTGTTGCATCCTTGATTATTCTTGAAAAACAGGTATATATATGAAAAAGATCCTCCTTGTGGCCTTTCAGGGTCAGCCAATGTGTTTTATTCATGTTTTGCTCAATGGGCTTGAGCTGAAAAAGGCTGGGCATGAATGTAAAATTATAATAGAAGGTGAGGCCACCATCTTGATCCCTGAAATAATAAAAGAATCACATTTTCTTCACGGACTCTACAATCAAGTGAAGGAAGCGGGGCTTATTGAAGGCGTTTGTAAAGCATGTTCCATGAAAATGCAGGTCTTTGAACAAATAGAAAAAACGGGCCTTCCCTTGCTTGATGACATGTCTGGTCATCCTGGGATGGTGAAATATATTGAAAAGGGCTTTGAAGTAGTAAATTTTTGATTTTAAATTTTTAAGGAGGACAGGACTATGAATCCGGTTAAACTTACCGAGAATGTTTATTGGGTCGGTGCTGTGGACTGGGACGTTCGTGATTTTCACGGATATTCTACTAACAGAGGCACCACGTATAATGCATTTTTAATTATGGATGAGAAGATTACTCTCATCGATACCGTAAAGAAATCGTGCAAAAATGATATGCTTTCCAGGATTAAGGAAATTGTTGATCCTGAAAAGATTGATTACATCGTGGTCAATCACGTGGAAATGGATCATTCCGGAAGTCTTCCAGACATGGTCGAGCTAATTAAGCCTGAAAAAATCATCTGTTCAAAGATGGGTGAGAAGGCGTTGGTGCAACATTTTCATCATGAAGACTGGCCCTATCAGATTGCAAAGCCTGGCGAGGACGTGAGTCTTGGAAAAAAAACACTGTCTTTTCTTGAAACACGAATGCTGCACTGGCCTGATTCCATGTTTACCTATCTTGTAGAAGACCAGATACTCTTTTCTTCCGATGCCTTTGGTGAACATCTTGGTACCAGTGAACGCTTTGATGATGAAGTGGATCAGGCAATTCTTCTGGAAGAGCTTACCAAATATTATGCAAATATCCTGACCCTCTATTCACCACTGGTAAAGAAGTTGATTGCCAAGGTGAAGGAGATGAATTTACCAATCAAGATGATTGCTCCGGATCATGGCGTTATATGGCGTGAAAATCCGAATATGGCCATTGAAGCCTACGATAAGTGGAGCCAGGGAAGAGGTGATGGTAATGCCCTTGTGGTTTACGATACCATGTGGCATTCCACTGAAGAGATGGCCAAACGTGTCGGCGCAGGTTTGCAGAATGAGGGTATTTCCTATCAGCTTATTAATCTTCGTTATAACCATCGCAGTGATGTTATGCGTGACGTGCTGAATGCCAGTGCTATTATTCTTGGCTGTCCTACATTGAATAATGGTTTGCTGCCTCGAATGGCTGGATTCCTGATGTATATGCGTGGATTACGTCCTCTTAATAAAGTCGGTGCTGCCTTTGGTTCTTTTGGCTGGTCAGGTGAGTCTGTAAAGTTACTCAACGAAGCTATGACGGATATGAAATTTGATATTGTAGATGATGGACTGAAGGTGAAGTATGTCCCTGAAGACGCTGATTATCAACAGTGCGTCGAACTCGGCCGGAAAGTAGGTCAGGCAATTAAGGCAAAACAGGAAGAACAGGAAATTTCATGAAAATACATATTGATAAAAACATTGTAGAGTTTGTTCCCGAGAACGAGCAGGAAACTGCCTCCATGGAAACTTTGTGGAGAGTCGTTGTTGATTGTGCTGCTGATAATAAGCGGATGACTGCCATTGGAGAGTATATCCCTTCCAAGCAAAATCTTGCAAGATTTCACATTGAAGGTGTTTCGGCGACAACTCAATATACTGAAGATAAAGCAGTGGAGGAGTGTACTGTTATTTGCACCACCTGTAATAAATATATGGCCTTAAAGGGCGGTGATGCCATACCTGTATGCTGTGGTCGTCCCATGGAGACAACCGATTGATGTGAAGTATTTGTAAACGTTTGTAATAAAAAAAGCCGATGGAATTATCCATCGGCTTTTTTTTGTCTGCCTTTGTTGCCGTTATCCCCTTAAAAAGTTCAATGCTGAGCCAGCTTTAAACCAGTCAATCTGCTCTTCGTTAAGGGAGTGGTTCAAAGTTATTTCTGATATTGTTCCGTCATCATGATTCAACCGTGCAGTGATGGTTGAACCAGGTTTGATTTCAGTAATACCGGTTAGATCTATAGTGTCACCCTCCTGAACCAGGTCATAATCATCAGCATCTGCAAAGGTGAGGGGCAGGATACCCTGTTTCTTTAAGTTGGTTTCATGGATACGGGCAAATGAGCGGGTAATCACAGCTCTGCCCCCCATATGGCGCGGACACATTGCGGCATGTTCCCGTGATGACCCTTCACCGTAATTTGTGTCACCTACAACGACCCAGTTTTTACCTGCTGCTGTGTACTCTCTCGCAATCGTGTTATATTCCTGTAACTCGCCGGTGAGTTGATTCCTTGCATTACCGGGTTCACCGGTAAATGCATTTACAGCACCACTGAACATATTTCCTGAGATATTATCCAGATGTCCTCTGAAGCGGAGCCACGGGCCAGCAGGAGAAATATGGTCGGTGGTACATTTTCCTTTTGCCTTTAACAGTAAATGGAGTCCAGTGAAATCTTTACCGTTCCAGCGGTCAAACGGAGTGAGCAGTGCAAGGCGTTCGGATTCCGGAGAAACCTGTACCGTAATACTGGTTCTGTCATCGATTGGCGCAAGAAAACCTTTCTCATCGCGAACAAGTTTCAGGCGTGGTATTTCATCCACCTTCCCTGGAGGGGTGAGAGTAAATGTGGATCCATCGGCTGCTGTATATTCTGTGGTAAATGGATTCACGGTGAAACTTCCAGTCATGGCATAGGCAAGACAGGTTTCAGGACTACCGATAAAACCACTGGTACCTGAGTTTCCGTCGTTTCGTTTAGGAAAATTACGATTATAGGATGTGACGATGGAGTTGCGGAACCCTTCCTCTATTCCCTCACGGTTCCATTGACCAATGCAGGGGCCACAGGCATTGGCAAGCAAAGTGGCCCCAATGGCTTCGAGTTTAGCAAGCTGACCATCCCGTTCTATGGTGGCTCGAATCTGCTCAGAACCGGGGGTGATGAGCATTGGGATTTTTAACTTTGCACCATGGGCGGCTATTTGCTCTGCCATAACGCTGATTCTTCCCATATCCTCATAAGAAGAGTTGGTGCATGATCCCACTAGGGCATAGGTGATGTTTTCAGGGTGTCCGCCATCTTTTACGTATTGGGCCATATTGGCAACAGTGCAGGCACGATCCGGGGAATGGGGGCCTACAAGATGTGGTTCAAGGGTGGACAGGTCAAGCTCAATCACCTGATCAAAATAATTCTCGGGATTGGCGAGTACTTCATCATCTGCCCGGAGAAGGTGCTTGTATTTATCTGCCATCTGAGCAACATCCTCACGGTTACAGGCTGCAAGGAACATTGCCATATGTTCGTCGTAGGGGAATGTGGAGGTGGTGGCACCAAATTCAGCCCCCATGTTACAGATAGTTGCCTTTCCTGTGCAGGAGATGGTGTCAGCACCGGGGCCAAAGTACTCAAAGACACGGTTTGTTCCTCCGGAACAGGTGAGTTTGCCAAGAAGATTAAGGATAACATCCTTGGGGGCAGTCCATCCCTGAAGTTCACCTGTGAGGTGAACACCTATAAATTTGGGATGCAGTACTTCCCAGGGAAGTCCCACCATTACATCTACAGCATCGGCACCACCAACTCCCGAGGCAAAGGCTCCAAGACCACCGGCATGTGGTGTGTGTGAATCGGTACCCAGCATCATTAAACCTGGAAAACCGTACTGCTCAATCACCACCTGATGGATAATTCCCGCTCCCGGCATCCAGCAGCCAAAGCCATAGCGTTGGGATGCTGAGGAGAGAAAATCGTAGACTTCTCTGTTTTCGATGCGGGCAATATTGAGATCACTTTCGGCACCCTTCTGAGCCCTTATAAGATGATCACAGTGAACGGTGACCGGAACTGCGGCTTCATTCTTGTCAGCAAGCATGAACTGAAGCACGGCCATCTGAGCGGTAGCATCCTGGAGAGCAACGCGATCAGGTCTGGTTTTGATATAAGATGAGCCGGCAACGAGCTCGGCATCATCAGCATTGTCCAGGTGTCCATAGAGGACTTTTTCACCATAGGTGAGGGCTCGGCCCAGACGTCTACGGACGGTTGCAATATTTGCATCCATCTTTTTATAGGTGGCTTCAATAAAAGCAGGTGTGGAATCAACCGATGTGTTCATGGAATCTCCGGATCTTTTTCTAGGGTCGTTTGTGTTAGGTGACAGGATTTTTCAGGAGCGAATATGTTCTTCTTCAAGCATGGTGTCAATAAGGTCAAGTACATATTGGCGTTGTTGTGGTGTTGCATGGGCAATGCAGTCACAATGTAAGTGTGCATTGCTGCGAACCAGTAACTCAAAACAGACTGAGTCCTTCTCGATTTCGACTCCGAAATAAAAGGGGGCACAATCGGTGTGTTTCTGCTGGACATCGGTAAGTAATTCTTCCGGTATAACTATCCAGTAAAGCCCGATCATGGGGCCCATTTTTAAATTACGTTTCAGGTAGGAGTCTATATTGTCCCGCTCCATGGGGGATAGATCATCAACAACGAATTGGCGCATGGTATGAAGGTGGTTAAGTTGTAAGGCAGAAGGAAGAAGGGGTGGGGCTGAAAGAAAGAGGACGTAGTATGCGTTATTCCTTTCAGTCTTAGGCCTTCAGCCTGCAAGCCTGATTTATAAATAGTCGGCAGCTATGGCAGATAGTGGACTCCGTTCACTTTTGTTTAAAGTAACGTGCCCATATATACTATGTCCTTTTAATTTTTCAACCGCGTAAGAGAGTCCATTGGAGGCCGAATCAAGATAAGGGTTATCAATCTGCTGTGGATCCCCGGTGAAAACCATTTTGGTGTTTTCGCCGGCGCGGGAGATAATAGTCTTTACTTCGTGAGGGGTGAGATTCTGGGCTTCATCCACAATGACAAACTGGCGGGGAATAGATCGACCGCGGATGTAAGTGAGTGCTTCGAGTTCCACCTGATGGGTTTTAAGGAGGTTGTCGACTTTCATCTGGACACGGCCTTCGTCTTCTTCTCTGTGATCATGGCGCATCAGATAGGTGAGATTGTCAAAGATGGGTTGCATCCAGAGGGTGAGCTTTTCATCCTTAGTTCCGGGGAGATATCCAATATCTTTACCCATGGGAATAACCGGTCTTGATACCAGAAGCCGCTCATAGCTCTCCCTATGAATAACACATTCAAGCCCGGCGGCTAGAGCAAGAAGGGTCTTGCCGGTACCTGCCTGGCCGATCATGGTGACCAGGCTGATTTCCGGGTCAAGGAGTAATTCCAAGGCCATACGTTGTTCTTTGGATCTCGGATGGATGCTCCATGCCTGTTCGTATTGGGAATTGAGGTGGGTGAGGTTGTTGTTTCCCGTTGCCCGACCAAGAGCTGAATGTTTAAGGTTTCCTTCGTCCTGGAGAAGGATGAATTCGTTAAGATAAAAATCAAACCCCTCTGCATCCAAATTTTTATCAGTATAAAAACGGTCTATGACTTCTGAGGGGACTGATGTCTGACGCCAGCCAGTATAAAGATCGTCGACGTTGCACTTCTGCTTTTCAAAATCCATGGTGTCAATACCAAGGGCATCGGCCTTGAGACGGGCATTGATATCCTTGGAAACGAAAATAACCGAGTGGCCTTCTTCGTGTAAACTGTTTGCCACGGCCAGGATACGATTATCGGCAACGCTCATGTCCAGGAGAGCACCGGGCATATCCCGCCGTTCAACTGTGATTTTGAGTATGCCCCCATTTTCCATGGAAACACCCTCTTTCAGGGAGCCTGCAATGCGGAGTTTGTCCAGTTGTCGGATGACATGCCGGGCATTGCGTCCCAGTTCGTCGTTATGTCGTTTGAATTTGTCGAGTTCTTCTATGACGGTCATGGGCAGTACGACATAGTTGTCTGCAAAGGAGTTCAGGGAGTCTGCATTGTGGAGCAGAACATTGGTATCAAGAACAAAATATTTCTGGTCACTCATGTGCTTTGTGATTGGTGTAGGGGTTTGTGTTAGATATCAAGCCAGGTTGTATCTTTATTTAATATTTCGCAGCCATCTTCTCGGACAACGACCATGTTTTCAAGGCGTATTCCGCCCCAGCCTGGCAGATAAATGCCGGGTTCTACTGTGACGATCATTCCGGCCTTCAGTTGTTTGCGATTGCGAGACGAGAGGCGCGGTTCTTCGTGCACGGCAAGTCCTACACCGTGTCCGAGCGCGTGGCCAAAGAATTTACCATAGCCCGCATCACTGATGACTCTGCGTGCTGCTTTGTCCACTGCAGCAGCAGTAACTCCACCACGTATCTTCTGTATTCCGGCAAGCTGTGCTTTGCGAACCAGTCGATGGATTTCAAGGTATTTTTTACTCGCTTTTCCAAGAGTAAGGGTTCTGGTCATGTCGGAGCAGTAGCCATCAAGGATGAGACCCATGTCAATCATAAGAGGTTTATGTTTTTCAATCTTGATGGGCCCGGGAACCGCATGGGGGAGGGCGCTGCGTTCACCTGTAGCTACGATGCTTTCAAAGCTGGGTGCTTCAGCACCTCTCCGGCGCATTGTAGATTCCAGGGCAAGTGCAATGTCGATTTCGGTTTGTCCGGGAAATATTGTTTTATAGACTGTCTGAAATACCTGTTCATTGAGGAGCACAGAGCGGCGAATTTTTTCAATTTCTTTTTTGTTCTTGATCGTCCGCATCTTTTCAACTATCCCATGAGTCGGATGGAGGGAGATCGAAAATTTGTTGCACATGGTCTGCAGTTTTTCAGCCACATTATGCAAGGTATAGTGGCTCTCGAAGGCGAGGCTTGAAATCCCCAGATCCGGCAGGAGTTCTTTCAAGAGGGCCTGCAGTCCTTTTGGGTAGAGCAGAACCTTCATCTCCTTTGTTTCACGTTCAGCCTGGATCTGAAAACGAAAGTCAGTGAGCAGAAGGGGGGTTTTCCGTGCGGGAATAAGAAGTGATCCGGAGCTTTCTCCGATATCATGGTCAGTGGCTGTGTAGCCGCTCAGGTAACGCCTGTTGTGCGGCTGACTTATGAGGATTGCATCGATTTTTTTACGCCGCAGTCTCGCCTGTATTTTTTGGATTCGTTTTGTGGTACTCATTCGCTGAGCCGCTGTTTCAGGATTTCTTTGCGCTGCTCAAATGCCTGGGTGTATTGATCATTCAGGTTGGTCTGAGCCTGGGACCATTCCTTTTGATACTGGGGGTGTCTCGTTGGGTCGATTTTCATTGGGTCACCGCTTTCCCCGGTCTGTTCCTGAAGTTGCTGCGCCAGCTGGGCCCTGATGGCATCTTCAAGCTGATGCTTTATCTGTTCCTTGTGCTGGGCGTATTGTTCCAGGAGCTGGGTTAATTCCGTGCAGACAGATTGCACTTCATCGTCAGCTTCGTGAGAAAGATTGAGGAGACCGGAAAGAGCAGTAGCGCTGCTATTCATAAGCATTTCATCTCGTGGTACCACAATGTTTCGGAGCAGAGCCTTTACCATTCCACGTCTGACCGCAGCCTGATCCGTGGTCCCCTCCTGCTCCAGGAGTGCCGACAGGTCTGATTGCTGTCCGTTCATGAAATCTGTAACCAGGCGCATTCCCTGTTTTTCGTCTTCCTGATCTGTAGGCACGTCCCCAGCACGTGCAGCCATCCTTGCCGCACGCTCCATAACCATATCCAGAGTACTTCGTATCTCAGCCATAATGTCCTGTTTAAAGTATAACCTGCTTACCATCGAAACTCAGCGTTGCAATCCGGAGCTGTTTCGTGTCGATTATATGGGACGCCATAAACCCATCCCAGGCCGCAGATGCCCATGTAATCAACACGAAAAAACTCCTCCTCAGACGGGTAGGCTGAGGATTAGTGGTAATCAGGTAGTATAATAAAAAAGAAAATTAACCCGACGCTATTTGTACCATAGCAGATCGATATCTTCATTGAAAATAACAACCATGGTCTTGATGATACAATGCAGTAAATAGAAAGGGTTTGGGGATGATATGGAAGAAGGTGTTGAACCCGCGAATTTGTGTCTAAATGTGCCTGTGGTAATATTTCTTTGTATCTCTCGAAGGTCAACAGATGATGCCTATGCTAAGCGTGTCAGTCTGGCACCAAAAAATCCATCAATTTCATTCCCGGGTAATGGTGCAAAAAAGTTTTTATTGCAAAGTTGATGAGCTTTTGATGGAAGGGAGGCTGAGCATTCTTCGAGAATAAAGTCTTTATTGGCGGTAAGAAAACGTTCGATGACCTGCTCATTTTCTTCCTCCTGAAGGGAACAAGTTGCGTATACCAGAGTGCCACCAGGAAGAAGAAGAGTGGTCCCTGCTTGTAAAAGCTCAAGCTGAATTTCCTGATATCGGCTCAGATCTTCAGGTCGTCTGTTCCAGCGTATGTCGGGATGGCGACGAATAACACCGGTTCCGGAGCAGGGGGCGTCAAGTAAGATACCGTGAAATCGTTTGCTGGTTGAAGCTGCGAATTCCTGTAATGTGCCGGAGAACAGGGGGATGTCCAGATCGGGGTGAAGGCGTTTCATGTTCCCGGTGAACCTGGTACGGCGCCCTTTGTCCGGCTCTGCTGCTGCAACACTCGCCATAGGAGTTTTTGCCATCTGGATCAGAACACTTGTCTTACCACCCACCCCAGCGCAGGCATCAAGATATTCACCTTTATCTGTCATGGGTCCTACAAGATGTGCTAATAACTGAGCTCCCTGATCCTGAATCTGGAAATGTCCTTCAGTAAAACCGGGAATCTCATGGACAGCTCCATTAAAGCCTTCTAGAATCAGAGTATTGTTACAGTATTTACCGGAATGGCTGTTTATGCCGTTCTGAGACAGAATTTTGCCAAATGTGTCTCTGTCGGTGACGCAGGAGTTGATTTGCAGACTGAGGGCAGCCTGATCATTGTTTTGCCTGCAGATACGTAAGGTCTCAAGCCTGCCATATCGTTTTTCCCAACTTTTTGTCAGCCACTCGGGGTGGTTGAGGATGGGGCTGGCAGGGTTTTCAGTAAGGGATAGCAGTTCCTCACGTTTACGAATGGCATTGCGCAACACGCCGTTGACGAATCCGTGAAGCCTTTTAGGCAAATGCATAGCCTGTAATGCTTTCACCGATTCATTGACCGCCGCAGATTCCGGGATGCGATCAAGGTACATGATCTGAAAAAGGCCAACTCTGAGGGCCTGGAGAACAAAAGGATGGAATTTCTTGAGCGGTTGCCTGCAAAGATATTGCAGCATGATGTCGAGTGACTCCCGGTTACGAAGCAAACCGAAAATGAGATTTGCAGCTAATTGTCGGTCATTGTTTTCAAGAGGATGCTCGGTCAGTACGCTGGTAAAAATGGTATTGACTGGTGTTCGACTTTTTTGTAACTCACACAGAGTGGTAATTGCGACAAAACGGGCGGATTTGTTCCGTGGGGAAGGCAAGGGGGCTGTTGTCCTCAGGATGTGGTGAGATCGTCAATGGCAGCAATGAGTTCTTCTATCGGAGAACCCTTAGAGATAAGCGATGGTGTGTTTTCTCCTCTCGCCATATTTCCTGCTTCATCCGGGGTAACCATACCTGAAAGATAGAGAATTGGAATGCTGGATGTGGCAGAATTTTCTGCAAGCATGGACGCAATCTCAACACCGTGACTGTCTGGCATGTTTATGTCAAGAATGGCAATATCCGGAAGTTCCTGAGTGATAAAATTTAAAGCCTCGGCACCATTGGTGTTGTAACGTACAAGCATTCTTCCGGTGTCTTCAAGCTGCATTTTCAGCAGATCGCAGGCGTCCTGGTCATCATCAATCAGTACAATGCGGGTTTGCGGGTCCATTGTTCGGTCTCCTGAGTTATTTGTACATGTTTGTTCATTCTATCAGTAAGTTGCAGAAAAAGTAAGAGACTTTTTTCAAGAAGAGGCAGAAAAAGAAGAACAGGAACCTCTATGGCTTCTTGTATACTATTTGGACATTGTTCAGATAGTCTTTTATTTGGACTGTAAGCTGAAAAGCGTGAGTCGTATCATTGTCTCTTGCCGCCTGTTCAAGGTTAAAACAGATGTCCCCTAATTCCTTAAAACCATACATCCATGAAGTCCCTTTAATGGTATGAGATTGCTTGCGTAATTCTTCCAAGTCTCCTGATTTAATTATCTGAAAGAGGTTCTCTGCATCTGCTCTTTTGTTTTTAAGGAATCGTGGAATTAAATTTTTGATTTTGGGATCAAGTGATACTCGAGGAATGGTGTTGGTCTGTAGTGTTCTTTTCCTTGGAGGAGGGTGGAGGCCTTCGTCAATTTTGGTGGAGTTGCTTTGTATGAGGTTAAGGTGAGTGGAGATAGTGTGAATAAGAGTGGCCCTGCGAACAGGTTTGGTGAGATAGTCGGAACAGCCAGCATCCATGCATTTCTTCCGAAATCGAACAAAAGCATGGGCAGTGAGTGCAACGATTGGTGTAGGATCGAGCTTCTGCTCCTTTTCCCACTGTCTGAGGCGACGGGTCGCTTCGTAGCCATCCATAAGTGGCATTTCAATATCCATAAAGACCAGGTCAAATGGGGAGCGTTTAAATACATTCACAGCTTCTTCCCCATTTTCAGCAGTAACTAGAATAAAAGGGGTGTTACGTAAGTAGAGGCAGAGCAGGTTACGGTTATCCTCATTATCATCGACAATCAGAATTCTTGCAGGAGGAAGAATATTACAGCTTGCTGGAAGTGGTGATCGTTCAACAGCAGGTTTCGGATCGGAAAGGGCAGGGCGGAAACTGCAGGTAAAAAAGAAGGTTGATCCCTGCCCGGGAACACTTTCAAGCCAGATTTTACCCTTCATGATTTTTGTGAGTTTCTGGCAGATGGTCAGGCCCAGGCCCGTTCCACCGTATTTTCTGGTTGTAAGAGAGTCGGCCTGAGTAAAGCTGTTAAATATAAGTTCCTGCTTTTCAACAGGAATACCTATGCCGGTATCCTTGATCGAGAAGAGGAGTTTGGATTTGGAGTCTCTTGCAACATTAATTGTAACCGTTCCGTTCTCAGTAAACTTGAGACCATTTCCCACAAGATTGATGAGGATCTGACGAAGTCTTGTAGGGTCGCCGCAGATTCCGTCAGGAACGTCCTCGTGAATGTGAACTGATAAGTGAGTGTTTTGTTCCACGGCTCGCACTGAAAGGATGGAGAGTACCGAATCAAGAAGAGATGGGAGGTGGAAATCAATGGCTTCAAGGTCTGTCTGGCCAGCCTCAATTTTTGAGAGGTCCAGGATGTCATTGATGATCTCGAGAAGGCTTTCCCCGGCAGAACGGAAAATATGTACATAATTACGCTGCTCATCGCTGAGAGGCGTGTCGCTGAGAACCTCGGCCATACCGATGATAGAGTTCAATGGGGTGCGAATCTCGTGACTCATGGAAGCTAGAAACTCAGTTTTCGAATGGCTGGCTTCATCGGAAAGTCTTATCAGGCGTTTGTTTTCGAGCAGTGTGTCATAGAGGTGAAGATGATTACGAACCCGAGCCAGGAGCTCCTGGCGATTGAAAGGCTTGGTAATGTAATCATTTCCTCCCGCATTGAAACCCTCTACGATATCTTCTTTCTGGGAACGTGATGTGAGAAATATTATTGGAATGTCAGAGAATTTTTTGTCTTTTTTTAGTTTTCGGCACAGGGAGAATCCATCCATTCCAGGCATCATTACATCAAGCAGAATAATATCAGGTGACTGATTATGGAGATGTTGGAGGGCATCCCTGGAGTTGTTTCCGGTTATAACGGTATAGCCCTCCTCTTCGAGAATTCTGGAGAGAAGGATAAGGTTTACTTTGTGATCGTCGACCACAAGAACAGTATGAGCTGTGGAATTTTTCATTGCGGGATTCTACCATAGCAATCTGTAAAAGCATAGAGAAGAGAGCCCGCTCGGAGCAAGATTTAGCGGCAGATTTTTTTTTATTTATGATAGACATTCTTGATAACGATTGGTAGTATCATTGCAGTTTAACGATGGTTCGTAGAGATAGGTTTTTGTTTTTTTCTTAACCTATTGTAATTTTTAAATTTTTTCTTCAGGAGAATGTTACATGAAAAAGATTACATGGGCACTTATTGCCACGGTTGTAACTCTTGTTATTTCTGCCGGATTTGCTCAGGCATCCACAAAAGAGGAAGTTCAGAAACGTGGAGCCCTTCAGTGTGGTGTTTCAACTGGTCTTCCAGGATTTTCCATTGCCGATGAAAAAGGTGTTTGGGCCGGTATTGACGTTGATGTCTGTAAGGCTATTGCTGCCGCCACACTTGGTGATGCAACCAAGATTAAATTTGTACCGTTGAACGCTAAAGAGCGTTTCACTGCTCTGCAGTCAGGTGAAATTGATGCTCTCGTACGTGGAACCACCTGGACTCTTACCCGTGACTCTTCACTTGGTCTGAACTTCACTGGTGTAAACTACTACGACGGTCAGGGCTTTATGGTCAGCAAAAAGCTTGGCGTGAAATCAGCTCTGGAACTTAATGGCGCTGCCGTCTGTATTCAGTCCGGGACCACTTCTGAGTTGAACCTTGCTGACTATTTCAAAGAAAACAACATGGAATACAAAGCAGTCGTTTTTGATACCCATGACGCAACTGCAGCGGCATTTGATAATGGACGTTGTGATGTTCTCACCTCGGATCAGTCTCAGCTGTACGGACTGCGCACCCATCTTAAAGATCCAGAGGGAGCCGTTGTCCTTCCTGAAGTTATTTCTAAGGAACCTCTCGGACCGGTTGTACGTCAGGGGGATGATGCCTGGTTTAATATCGTTAAATGGACCCTCAATGCAATGATTGAGGCTGAGGAGTACGGTGTAACCTCAGCCAACGTTGATGAGCTGAAAGCAAATTCCAACAGCCCGGCTGTTCGCAGACTTCTTGGTCTTGAGGGAATCGGTGGTAAAGGACTTGGCCTCAACGATGATTGGGCTTACCAGGTCATTAAGCAGGTTGGTAACTATGGTGAGATTTTTGAGCGCAATGTTGGTGCTGGTTCTCCATTGAAGATTGCCCGTGGCCTGAATGCACTGTGGAATAAAGGCGGCATTATGTATGCGCCTCCTGTTCGCTAATTCAGTTGTTGACTGAAAAAGGGACGCTTTCTGGATTGGAAAGTGTCCCTTTTTTGTTTCGTATCAATGGTAGGAATGAAGACTCAAGGCAGAAGGCTGAAGGATCAGCTTGAAATACTTCAGCCTTCTGCCTTCAGTCTATTACTTTAGGTAGTCACTATGTCTAAAACATCTCAAAAACAGCATTGGTGGAATAATGCCCAGTATCGCTCCCTGTTCTTTCAGGTTGTGCTGGTGGCCATGCTTGCAGGATTCTTCTGGTTTATCGGGACGAATACCCTGGCCAATCTTGATAAGCGTGGAATCTCAACAGGATTTGGCTTTTTATCCTTAAAAGCCGGCTTTGGAATTCTTCAGAGTCTGGTCCCCTATGACGAGTCGTATACCTTTGGCCGAACCTTCCTGGTCGGTCTCTTGAACACACTACTTGTCTCGGGGCTCGGTATTATTTTCGCCACCATTATCGGTTTTACCGTTGGTGTGGCAAGGTTGTCCAATAACTGGCTGATAGCAAAGCTGGCTGGGGTATATGTGGAGATGTTTCGTAATATTCCACTGTTGCTTCAGATATTTTTCTGGTATTTTGCTGTTCTTCGTAGCCTGCCATCTCCAAGGCAGAGCTGGACTGCTGGAGAGATCGCATTCTTAAATATCCGAGGGATGTATCTTCCGCAGCCATTGTTAGGTGAGGGGTTTAGTTTTGTAATCTGGACCTTTGTTCTTGCAGTTGTGGCAACTGTCTTTATTAGAAGGTGGGCCAAAAAGCGTCAGGATGATACCGGGCAACAGTTCAAGATGTTCCGAGTGGCTTTTGCTTTGATCGTCGGCCTGCCGTTGCTGGTCTTTTTTGCACTTGGCTCGCCTCTCGCCTGGGATGTTCCTAAACTACAGGGCTTTAACTTTATTGGCGGGATGACGATTATTCCCGAACTCACTGCCCTGCTGGTGGCACTCTCTGTTTACACGGCAACCTTTATTGCTGAAGCTGTACGTTCGGGGATTCTTGCGGTAAGCAATGGTCAAACCGAAGCGGCGTCGGCCCTTGGTCTTCACAAGAGCAAGGTCTTGAAGCTGGTTGTAATTCCTCAGGCCATGCGGGTTATTATCCCACAGCTAACATCTCAGTACTTGAACCTGGTGAAAAACTCATCCCTCGCTACTGCGATCGGGTATCCCGATCTGGTCGCCGTTTTTGCGGGAACCACACTTAATCAAACCGGTCAGGCCATTGAAATAATAGCCATGACGATGAGTGTTTATCTCTTTATCAGTTTGACTATTTCAGGATTTATGAATTGGTATAACAAGAAAATTATGTTGGTGGAGAGGTGATATGACTATACATGTAACAGAACCAAGTCCCTCTTTGCCGGCACCAATAACTTCTGTAGGTGTTGTTGGCTGGCTGAGACAGAATTTGTTTTCTTCTCCCCTTAACACACTGTTCACCCTCGCAGGATTCTATCTGTTGTATAGTATTCTGCCACCAGCAATTAACTGGGCATTGTTTCAGGCAGACTGGGTGGGAACAACGAGGGAGGCGTGTACCAGCGATGGTGCATGTTGGGTTTTTGTCGGAGTACGGCTGGATCAGTTTCTCTTTGGTTTCTACCCACCGTCCGAGTATTGGCGAGTGGTGACAGCTTTTTCTCTAATTGGTGTACTTGTCGCCTGGCTCTTGATTGACCGTCTCCCTAGAAAAGGTCTGGTCGGTGCCTTTACAATTTTTTGCTATCCAGTCATAGCCTACTATCTTTTTTATGGTGGAGCATTTGGACTGCCACTTGTGGAAACCTATAAGTGGGGTGGACTGATGCTGACTCTGATCCTTGCCACAACCGGGATGTTCTTCTCCTTTCCCATCGGTATTCTATTGGCCCTGGGGCGCAGGTCGTCAATGCCCATAGCGAAATCGATGTCTGTAGTCTTTATCGAGTTTTGGCGTGGAGTCCCGCTTATTACTGTTCTCTTTATGTCCTCGGTTATGCTTCCGATGTTTATTCCTGAGGAGATGCAGATTGATAAACTGCTCCGTGCAATGATCGGGATTATATTTTTCCAGTCTGCCTACATGGCAGAGGTCGTGCGTGGGGGATTGCAAGCAATCCCAAAAGGGCAACTGGAAGCAGCAGAAGCCCTCGGACTTTCCTATTGGAAATCGATGTTTTTTATTATTCTTCCCCAGGCGTTAAAACTGGTTATTCCTGGGATAGTTAATACCTTTATTGCACTGTTTAAAGATACAACCCTGGTTCTGATTATAGGACTCTTTGATTTGCTCGCCGTGGTTCAGTCAGCCTTTGCCGACCCCAAATGGCTTGGCTTTTCGGTGGAGGGTTACGTCTTTGTGGCAAGTGTATACTGGGTATCCTGTTTTTCCATGTCTCGATATTCTCAGTATCTGGAGAAAAAATTGCACCGTGGGCATGCACGATAGTAGTGGGATAAGGCCATTTACAGGCAGGCACCAACTAAGATAAACATTAGATAAATGAGTACAAATATGACAGCTACACAAGACAAGCAAGATACTTCAAATAACGTGATGGTGGAGTTGCGTAATGTCAATAAATGGTATGGTGATTTTCATGTCTTGAAGAACATCAATCTGCAGGTGTCCAAGGGAGAACGCATTATTATCTGTGGTCCCTCAGGATGTGGTAAGTCGACGCTTATTCGCTGCATGAATCGTCTTGAAGAACACCAGAAAGGTGACATCATTGTTTCAGGAGTGACTCTTGATGACGACTTGAAACGTATTGACAGGGTACGTCGTGATATCGGCATGGTTTTTCAGCAGTTCAATCTTTTTCCTCATTTAACCGTTATGGAAAATTGCTGCCTTGCCCCTATCTGGGTTCAGAAGAAACCTCGAAGGGACGCTGAGGCCATTGCCATGAAATATCTTGAGCGAGTTCAGATCGCAGATCAGGCAAGTAAGTTTCCTGGACAACTTTCCGGTGGTCAACAGCAGCGTGTTGCTATTGCCAGAAGTCTCTGTATGAATCCATCCATTATGCTTTTTGACGAGCCCACATCGGCACTTGATCCTGAGATGATCAAAGAGGTACTCGATGTTATGATTGATCTTGCTCGAGAAGGAATGACCATGCTCTGCGTTACCCATGAGATGGGATTTGCCAAGACCGTTGCTAACCGTGTTCTTTTTATGGATGCTGGGGAAATCATCGAAGAGAATGAACCCAATGAATTCTTTGATAATCCTCAATCGGATCGAACTAAGCTCTTCCTGAGTCAGATCCTTTAGGGGACTTTGGTTAATCGAAAAGGAGTTACCTGATAAACAACGTATAAAGGAGTATTGCTATGAAGAAAATATTGCTGATGATTCTGTTTTTCGGCTTGATGGCCACTGCTTCTATAGTTTCTGCTCAGGAAGTGGTAGCAGAGGATGTTGCTGCACCTGAAAAGGCAACAGGTTGGCACAAGGCTGGAAAGGAAATCGGTGAAGCGGCCCATGCGGTTGGAGATGCCACAGCCGATTCCTCGAAGAAAGCATTGGAGGCAGCAAAGGAAGGTTCCAAAGAGGCCTGGGATGCAACTAAAGAAGAGTCAGAAAAGGCATGGCAATTAGCCAAAGAAAAGGGAAAAGCCACCTTGGAGAAAGGAAAGGAAAAAATACATGCTGCTACAGCGCCTACACCTGATCCAGCTCCCACACCAGCAGTACCAGAAGGTGAATGACCTTAAATCCTGCTGTTAATAAAGAGTTTTGGAGTAGAAATAAAAGCCCTCTGATACGATGAGTATCTGAGGGCTTTTTGTTTGCATGGCATTGCAGGCACACCGCCAGTGTCCAAAGAACTTGCAAGGGTCGAAAGAAATGGGCAGTCCATGGCGAAAGCAAATAAATTTTATTCGACGTTACGGATGAATACGTATGCCAAATAGGGTAAGCCCGGTGTGAATTGACCTGTTCCGGTTATTGTAATGGAGTCTCAGTTGAGTTACCATTTTCCACGAAAAAACTATGAAGAGTACTTTCACTGATAATTTTTCCTTCATCATTTACTTCCAGAACCATCCACTCATATCTGCCACCGACTTTAAAAAGTTTGTCTTTCACCTGGGCGGGTAGGGTGTAACTGTTCTTTTTGGTGTAGGCTGAAAAGAGTGGTTCATCATCCTTTTTCTCCGTTGCTTGGGTATCAAAAAAGCTGATGAGGTACGTTGCACTTTTCGTTCTCTCCTGCCAGGAAAACTGTAAATTGCCAAATAGTATTGTCTCCCGGTTTCCAGGTGTCAGGAGACTGATCACACCCCTGCTGCTCTCTCCCTTTTCAACCACGTCGTAAAAGGCAACAGGGAAGGGGATCTGCTGTTCGGGACTGGTTACTACAAAACGGATTCTATGGGAGCCTTCAGCGTAGGTTGGTAAAGGCGGAACGTTTGGAGTGGTTAAGGTAAATGATTTTCCAAAATGAATGTTTTTCTGTACCCGCTTGATAATCCTTCCATCTACTTCCCAGAAACCTTTGAATAGGCCGGTTCCGGTATAATTAATATCTACAGAAGCGCTTAGATCCCTGGAACTTCTGGGAACAACTATGCGGGGGCGGTTGTTGTCAAAGTAGAGGCGCATCTGGGTAAGACGAAACGTACCTCCCCCAGCGGTAAGGGTGAAGGTGCAGGTTGCTCGTCCTAGAATGCTTTTTGATTCAAAATATCGGTTGTAAACAATTTTCGTGCTGTTTATCTGTTCCGCTCTTCGGATAATCGATGCGGGTATACTGATAGATTCACTGGATCTGGCTTTGCCATTTCTCACATTCAAAGTCAGTCCTTTATTGACATGCCCGGCGATAGAACCGCCAACCTTGAATTCTCCACGACTGGAATAGAGCCTGTCCTGTACTGCTGTGCCCACATACTCATAGGTGATAACATTTGATAGTACTCCCTGACGGGAAACCTGTTGCTTTGAAGGTAGAACGCGAATGGTCGCCTCTCCACTTCCCACTATAAATTCGTACTGTTTGATCCCTGTCAGGCGTTTGGCATCCTTAGCTTCGACTTCAAAACGGTACTTACCGAGTCTGTCCGGGGTCCCCTTTAGTATTCCATTACTCGTAAACTCCATGCCGTTGGGCAGCCTTCCAGATGCAAGCCTGAATCTGTAGGGTGGAGTACCGCCGGTTATCGTGAGAACCTCTCTGTATTCTTCTGCGACATTTCCTTGAGGAAGCTCCTCGGGTAAGATTTCAAGCAGCTTCAGTACCTTTGTGACAACAAATGGAGGCGTTGGCGTTGGAGCCGTCTGAGTTGTCCATGTTCCGGTAATATTGTAGGTTCCTCCCTTTGGGTAATCGTGGGTCGTTGTCCAGGTTTTTGTGGCAGGAGGGCTTCCGCCCCAGTCTTGGAGTGGTGATTGTACTGGCGGGCTTCCATCACCAAAACTTACAGTAAAGTATCCTGTCGCTGTTGAGCTACTAAGTGCTGTCATCTTTACTGTTACTAGGGTGCCATTAACGGCAACATCCATGGTGATGGCGTGGCAAATGGATGCAGTTGCAAGTATAAAGAGCAATAGCAGAGTTTGAATTACTTTTTTACGTATCATTATCAGTACCTAAAATGAATATGGGAGTGTGGAGGAAAGAATTACAGTCATTACGTCTTCCTGAGACATGGAATTGGCAATGTCGTCTTTCTGGTAGGTATGAGTGTATTCCAGTGCAAGCGATGGTAGCAACAGGTCCCAAAGGGCCTGGAACCGATATGTCGCCCTGGCATATCCCTGGAAGTTCCTGTTGTCCATGGTGTCATCATTGGTAGTGGTTCTGTCGTAGGTGCCGCCCAACTCGCAGAGTAGCCTCTCTTTAAGCAGGAGGGATTGAATGTCGAGGGTCAAGGTGTGGGTGTCAGTCCGCACCGAAGACTGCAGGTCTTTACTGCTGTTATAGCTCCATGAAGGAAGCACTGTGAGGAAATCTCCACTGTAACCGGGTGAGAAAAAAACGCTTACCAGTTCGTTGTCCAGATCCTGGACTGACTTATCATTCTGCTTCGAGAAGCTTGTTGTAATTTCACCTATCCATGGGCCATCTTGATACCCTACGCGTGCTTCAATGGTATCTATATCAATGCTGGTTTCTTCCACATCTTCCGGTTCAGCCTTGCTTCGTTGAGATCCTCTTTCGTAGCGCAGGCCTATGGGGAAACGCTGCCATCCCAGGTAGTTGTATTCAACACCGCCCCCCATCGAGGTGATTCTCTGATAGAGCGGATCATTTTCTACATCATCCCAGAAGCTGGTCGCAAAAAGGTTGACCCCATGATTTTCAAATGCTGCTCCGCCAAGAAATGAGTAGCCTGCTCTGTCGCTGACAAGGCTCTGGTTCCCAACCACTTCATACTGGGGGCCGGTATACTCGTAGGAGAGTTCATAATTATAAACACTTTTCAGGCCGGAAATGGCAATACGATAGGCCTTGTCAGATTTTTCCACCTCTTCATCGGTTGCAGTGGACTCAACGTCAGCAAAGGGATCGTCAAAAACTGTATAATTGTCGAATGCAGAGGAATTTTTGGTAATTGTGGATTTGTCATATTCAATCTCTGTGGTCAATTGCCCGGTGAAAAAATCAGTGAAAAAGACAAAACCCAATGCGTCTCCTTTTCGCGCCCCTCCCTCCGACCAGGTACCAAGTGATTCACCGGATTCTCCACCGTTGACATAAATTGCTTTGAGAAACATCTGTTTATCAAAAAAATCTGGAGTTTGGAGTTTCATGTTGACGTGACCCAAGATTCAGATCAGATCACACTAACTTGAAAACAATTAAAACTTAACTAAATATTACAAATAA
>JGI11705J14877_10000228_pt1 | contig 35749 bp, 32 predicted proteins | sample Etolaghawater15m_FD_14877 | JGI IMG/M metagenome (IMG submission 14877) | reverse complement strand
TCCGTGTCGATTATATGGGACGCCATAAACCCATCCCTGGGGGCTCTGCTGCGGCCGTCCAGGCCGCAGATGCCCATATAATCAACACGAAACAACTCCTCCTCATGCGGGTAGGCTGAGGATTAGTGGTGATCAAGAAATTTTATTTGTCATTCGATAGATTTGTATGTACCGAATCAGGAAGAAAAAGAATAGCTCAAGTTACCAGAATACCCCTCCGGGAGAGTATCGTATCCCGGTAAGGATATGGATAGAGAGTGAAGGTGGTACATATCTCGGGTACAGTCGGGTTGTTCTTCTGGAGCGGAGACAACAGTATATTCATTCCATGAATAAGCAGGCTTGGAAACCACCTTTGCTGACAGTGTAAAGTGGTGAGAACAAAGAATAAAATCCGAGCGAATTACTATTCTTTGTTCCCATGTAGCATTATTACGAGGTCAGGCAATCCCCGGTGCCATCACCTAAACCAGTACCGGGTCCGTTACCGGTACCATCACCGGGTGCATCGCCAGTCCCGTCGCCATTACCATTACCACCGGCACCACCTCCGGAACCATCTCCGGCTCCACCACCATTACCACCGCCATTTCCACCGCGTACAAGCAGATCACTGTTCAGATAAAAACCTGCTGCATTGAGACAGTCGCCACTTCCCGAACCGTAGCCTGAGCCATCCCTGGGACCAGATCCAGATCTCCCACTACCGTCGCCTGGGCCATGACCATTTCCGGCCATAACAGGGATGGCCATAAGTGTGATTGCTGCAGTAATAACAAGTGCTTTGACAGTTTTTGTAGAACATTTCATTGGAATTCCTCCTTAAAATTATCCCTCTCTTATGAGAAGGTTGTGAGTGCTTATAAAATGGGTGTGTGCGTCTATGGCGATCATGGCCTTTCCAGGATGATTCAGCTCTTGTATTGGCAGTGAGTGAGGCTAAAATTGCCTGCCGTCAGACAACGTTGTCCTGACCCGTGCCTTTGGTATTACAACAACTGTGCCAAACAGCTCTTGTTTTTTATTATCCCTATAAATCATGGTGTTATCGAATTGTGGGTGCCTTTTAGGGGGGTGGGGCTTCGACAATCAATGTGTATCTCGACAAGATTGTCGAAGTGAGGACGTAAGGTTCAGAAAGCAATGTTGTCTTCAGGCGCCGGGGACGATAGTACTTTTATTTACAGAACTGTTTTGACATTGCTCCCGATCCCTCATATCTTCGTGCGGAAGAGAAATGAGAGCGGCCTGCAGGCTGCGTGAAAAACTTACCCCATGGATATGAAGAATGTTTTTTATAGATAAACCCTATGTGTCGGAATTTTTTAAAAAGAGTGTCAGGGATCACGGAATTCCTGTTGTTGCAACCAAGATAGCCAAAGAGATCGGGTTGTATGATGGCACCAAAATGATCAGTGAAGAACAAGCCATTGCAATGGCTCGGGAGCAGGATATTCTTCCGGTATACACAACATCCGAGAACGCAATCGGCTGGTTGGCAAAGCATTTTCCCTTCAGTGATCTTCCTGAAAAAATAGAGTTGTTTAAGGATAAGGGGAAATTTCGGAAAATGACCCAGTCCATCTTTCCTGGCCTCTATTTCAGAGAGGTTGCTGTGGAGGAGTTGCGCGAGTTGCAACTTGAGGATATTCCCTTGCCCTTTATTATCAAACCAAGCGTCGGCTTTTTCAGTATGGGCGTGTATAAGGTTGCAGGCAGTGCGGAGTGGCAGAAGATCGTAGCATTAATTTATCAGGAAATTGAGGAGATCAGGGGCCTCTACCCTGACGAAGTACTGGATACCAGTTCCTTTATTATTGAACAGTGTATTAATGGGGAAGAATTTGCAATCGATGCTTATTACGACGAAAGCGGTACTCCTGTTATTCTGAGTATTTTCCGTCACACTTTTGCCTCCGACAGCGATGTCAGTGATAGAGTCTATACTACATCAAAGAAAATTGTGGAAGAAAACCTCGCAGAATTTACTGAATTTGTGTGGAAAATTGGGGTGTTGGCAGAGGTGAAAAGCTTTCCTATACATATCGAATTGAGACGGGAAGCGGATGGGACGCTCCTGCCCATAGAAGTGAACCCCATGCGTTTTGGCGGATGGTGTACAACCGCTGACATGACCTTCAGTGCCTATGGTTTGAATCCCTATCTCTATTATTACACACGGCAGAAACCGGATTGGGGTGAGTTGCTCCAGGGCAAAGAGGGAAAACTCTTCAGTCTTATCGTTCTGGATAATTCAACCGGCATAGATGGAAGTGTTATCAAATCCTTTGATTATGAAAAGCTGCTGGCTGGTTTTGAGCAGGTGCTGGAACTCAGAAAAGTTGACTATACGAGCTATCCTGTTTTCGGATTTCTCTTTGTTGAGACGCGCGAGGAAAATTTTGCCGAGCTGAAAAATATCCTGGACTCGGATTTGAAGGAATTTATAAAGACCGGATAGTCGCATGAAGAGGTCATCTGTTGCACGCTGCAGAGGCGTGTGGCTTTCCTTGACCAATTCACGCTAAATGCCACCGGTGCCACTTGCAAATCCCCGCCATGTGGAGTAAATTTCTTCTTTCAAATCATCTGATATTCGGAACGAGGCTCATAAAAGTGATCCTCTTTATGTTATTTTGTTGAAGGAGAATGGGTATGACAGCTGTAATCACAGAAGAAAAAGTGGCTCAGGCGCAGAAGGTATGGGGCGAAGGAATTGTTGCAATCGGCAAGGCGTTCACCGATAAAAATGATTATATAAAGGTTGCCGAAAATCACCTCGATGTCTTGTATAATTTTCAGGCAGGCAATGTACTTTTTAAACCCACTAAGGCAGCAGATGTGCAGTTTCGTAATGATAGAGAAAGTGCGCTCTCTTATTTTGTGGGTGGAAATGATAAGTTTCCAGAAGATCACGGTTTTGCCATCCACCCCTGGATCAATGTTCGTTTTGAAAACGCAGGTACCTCTATTCATGGTGATTATGCTGTGGCCATGGGGAACTATTTTTTTACTCAGACCGATGGTACTGAGACCAAAGTTGAATACACCTTTGGCTATAATATCACCGAAGACGGAAGCTTGAAGATAAGTCTTCATCACTCGTCTCTTCCATTTACCAAATAGATTACGAGACAACTTCCTGATTCATGCTGATTTCCCGTCGGTGTGAAGCAGGATGTATACTGCAACACCGTGCCTGATGCGAATGAAGGGCATTGTGCCTTTTTGTGCCCGATTTCACAGGAGAAACAATAATGACCTTAGTACAGGCTGTAATCCTTGGCATCGTCCAGGGATTGACAGAATTTATCCCAGTTTCCAGCTCCGGGCACCTGGTACTTGTTCCCCACCTTCTGGGGTGGGAGTTTGATCATTCAAGAGCTTTTATATTTGACGTTCTGGTACAGTGGGGAACGCTTTTTGCTGTTTTTATCTACTACCGTAAGGATCTCACCGACATTGCAGTTGAATTTGTGAATACCCTTGCTCAAGGAAAGCCCTTAGCAACGGAAAATTCACGTATGGGATGGTATTTGATTCTGGCAACCATACCTGCAGTTGTTGTCGGCCTCCTTGCCAAGGATCTGGTTGAGTCTGCCTTTGCAAGTCCTAAAATGACAGGGCTTTTCCTTCTTCTTACGGCAGTTCTCTTAGTTGCCGCTGAAATAGCAGGAAAACGGAATCGCAGCACCAGTGAAATTACCTGGTTTGATGCCTTCTGGATCGGCTGTTCTCAGGTGCTGGCCCTGCTTCCCGGCGTATCCCGTTCGGGAGCAACCATTGCTGGTGGAATGACCAGGAATCTCGATCGTTCTGCTGCAGCCAGATTTTCCTTTTTGATGTCGGTGCCTGTTATGCTGGGTGCGGGAGTGCTTGCATTCAAGGACCTTTTTGCCCTACAGACAATGGATGATTTTCTTCTGCCCCTCTGTGTCGGTTTTTTTGCTGCCCTTGTTTCAGGTTATCTGGCTATTCGCTGGCTGATAGCGTATCTAAGCAAGCATTCCCTCTATGTTTTTGCCGTTTACTGTTCACTTGCGGGTTGCCTGATTCTCCTCCTTTAGCTGATGTGTGTGGAAGATGCTTTCTGTTTCTGGATTAAGCAAGGTTTTTGATCAGCAACCGGTCTTTTCCGGTTTTGATCTTACTGTGACCCGGAATCGGTTTGCTGTGCTGATAGGTCCCTCTGGCTGTGGTAAGAGTACTCTGTTTGATGTCCTTACCGGGGTTACTGCGCCCGATGAAGGGCGAATACTGTGGCAGGAAAGTGAGGTGGCTCATCTCGGAGATCTGGCAGCCTATATGCACCAGAAGGATTTGCTTCTACCATGGTTTTCCCTGTTGGAGAACAGCCTGTTGCCTTCCCGGACAGGAGGAGGGGACCTGAAACAGGCCAGGTCACGAGCCATGCAGCTATTCTCCAGACTTGGGCTTTCAGGCTACGAAAAGTACCTGCCGTATCAGGTGTCCGGAGGGATGCGGCAACGCTGTGCTCTAGTGAGAACCTTGATGTTTAATCGGGATCTGATTTTGCTCGACGAACCGCTTTCGGCGCTCGATGCTATCACGAGAAAGCGCCTTCAGTCTCTTCTGCTTCTGCTTCAGAGCGAGTTTGACAGGACCCTTCTTATGATTACTCATGACGTGGATGAGGCCCTTTTGTTAGCCGATGATCTCTATCTCCTCAGTGCAAAGCCCATGAGGATAATCGAGAAAATAGAGCTCCATGGTGACAAACCTGGAAGACTTAATACTCCGCAACTGCTGGCCATGAAGGATATGATTATGAAGAGGCTGGAGGAAGATATTGATCATGACCCGTGCTAATCTTCTCGCCCTTGCAATACTGATCCTGCTCCTTGGTCTGTGGGAAGTGGCTTGCTGGATGTTTACCATTCCTGTTTTTATCCTGCCACCCCCTTCGATTATTATGTCCACTGCTGTGTTGAAGGCCCCCCTGATTCTGCCCCATGCTATGACCACCGGCCTGGAAATTATCTGTGGTATAGCTTTGGCCCTGGCGGTAGCTATCCCTCTGGCCATAGGAATGTTTGCCTTTCCCTGGCTGGAAAAGGCCCTCTCTCCCTTCCTTGTGACCTCCCAGGCCATACCTGTTTTTGCTTTGGCACCCCTGCTGGTGGTTTGGCTGGGGTATGGGATGGCAGGGAAAATTTTAATGGCGGCAATTATCATCTTTTTTCCAATAACCGTCAGTCTCCTGGAAGGTTTCAAGGGCTGTGATCATGAATTTCGGGTACTCTTTCGTCTGATGGGAGCAGGATTCTGGCAGACCATGCGTCTTCTATACTGGCCCTGGGCCCTGCCTCATTTTTTTGCGGGTCTTCGGGTGGGGGTTACGGTGGCGACCATTGGAGCAGTAATCGGTGAGTGGGTAGGTGCTCAAAGCGGTCTTGGCTTTTTGATGATCCAGGCCAATGCCCGTTTGAAAGTAGATCTGGTCTTTGCTGTTATTCTGTGGCTGTCTCTTATGGGACTGGCTCTCTGGTATGGCGTTGGCTGGCTTGAAAAAAAAAGTATTTTCTGGAGAAATAATCAACAAATCTTAGAGTAGGATATTGATCATGAGAAAACAACTATCTGCAATCGTAGTCATTTGTACATTCTTCTTTTTCGCAGGTTCAGCGTCGGCCCAGAAATTGACCCTGATGCTGGACTGGTTCCCCAATATTGATCATTTGCCAATCTATGTCGCTCAGGAGAAAGGGCTGTTTGCGGAGAGGGGACTGGAGGTGGAAATTATTTCACCCTCCGAGACGGCCGATGGCTTAAAGCTGGCTGCTTCAGGAAATGTGGATATGGCAGTCTCCTATGAGCCTCAAACCATTATTGCCGCGTCTGCGGGGCTTGACGTTAAAGTGGTGGGGAGGCTCATTGAGCATCCGTTGACCACGCTCCTTTTTTTGAAAAGTGAAGCAATAAAAACCCCCAAGGATCTGGAAGGAAAGAAGATCGGCTATACAGTTCCCGGACTTATGGATGTGATACTCAAGGCCTTTATGTCCATTAATGGAGTGGATAATTATGAGGCTATCAATGTGGGATTTACCATCGTCCCTGCACTGGTTGCCGGAAACGTGGATGCAGTGATGGGACCTTTTAAAACCTATGAGACCGTGACCATGGCACACCAGAATCTTGAGGCAGATTACTTTGAGCTGGAGAAGTGGGGGATTCCTGACTATGAGGAGTTGATCTTTGTCTGCGGGGCAAGGACGCTTTCTGAGAAGGGAGAGAGTATCAAGGGCTTTATACGGGCAGTGGAAACAGCAACTGCCTATCTGCGTAAGCACCCGGAGGCGGCATTAAAAACCTACCTCAAAGCTTTGCCAGAGGCCGATTCGCGAGTTGAAACCGATGCCTTTCGTCTGACTCTTCCGTTTTATGCTGCTCCCGGTGGTTCGAATGCTGCTGCCTGGCAGCAATTTGCCGATTTCTCTCTGCAGCATGGTCTGATTGAAAAGCCTGTCGTTACAGAAGATCTGATTCATATCTGGTAGAAGAGAGCAGTCATGAAGAACTACTACAGGGCGTTGACCATTGCCGGATCCGACAGCGGTGGCGGCGCAGGAATACAGGCTGATTTGAAAACATTTTCAGCCCTTGGCTGTTATGGGATGACGGTGATAACTGCATTAACCGCCCAGAACACGGTGAGGGTGATGGGGATTCAGGCTGTTCCCCCGGAATTCATAGCTCTGCAGATGGATGCGGTTATGACTGATATTGGGGCAGATGCGGTGAAAATCGGGATGCTTCATTCTCCTGAGGTGATAGGGGTCGTGGCTAAATCACTGCAGCGTTATGATTGTAAAACGTTAGTGCTTGATCCCGTTATGGTTACCAGGAATGGCGATAAGCTTCTTCAGGACGATGCCGTCCAGGCTCTGAAAACCTTTCTTTTTCCAATGGCTACCGTTATCACTCCTAATCTGGCAGAGGCATCCATACTGCTTGGCAGAGAAATAACAGACCGGTCACAAATGCCTGATGCCTGCCGGGATCTGACAGATCTGGGGTGCAGCCGGGTATTCCTCAAAGGAGGTGCTCTTTCGGAATCTGTCAGCGTGGATTACTTTTATGACGGGCTGAGTGGAGAGTTGCTGAAACTCGAGAGTCCTCGGATTGATACCCGCAACAGCCACGGCACAGGTTGTACCATTTCTTCAGCTATTGCTGCTTGTCTGGCCAGGGGGATGGAGCTTGCAGCTGCAGTGCGTAAAGCCAAGACCTACATCGATGGGGCACTGCTGGGTGGCGCCGAGGTAAAGATAGGATCAGGTCATGGGCCGGTACATCATTTCCATGACTGGTGGAATATTTGAAAATGTAGTAGAGTAGTAAAAAACTTGGGGGTGCCGAAAATTTCGGCTGAGAGTAAACCCCTTGAACCTGATACTTGTAATCAAGTCGTAGGGAAAGTTGCTGCAAACAAAAGAACCATCCTGTTGTCATTTCTGCACACCTTTTCCTTTTCTTGTCAATAATAATCTGAAGTATAAGGCTTCTGTTTGTGGCCGTTTATTATTTCGCATCAAAAGAGGAATTTTATGGATAATACAGAAAAACTTCCGAACTCAGAAACCATTACCCGAACACCTTTCGCCAGTTCAAGAAAAATCTACGTCCCGGGAAAACTCCATGACATTAAGGTTGCCATGCGGGAGATCAGTGTTGAAGATGCTGCCATTAAGGGCCCCGGTGGATGCGGTTCTGTGGTAACGGTGTATGACACCAGTGGCCCCTATTCCGATCCAGATGTCGAGCTTGACGTGCGCAAAGGGTTGCCCAGGCTGCGTGAAAAGTGGATCATGGACCGAGGGGACGTGGAGCAGCTTAATGATTTGTCTTCAATCTTTGGTAAGGAACGGCTTTATAATTCAGATCTGGATCACCTCCGTTTTCAGGATGTGAAAAAACCCCTGAGGGCCAGAGCTGGAAAGAATGTCACCCAGCTCCATTATGCCCGTCAGGGGATTATTACTCCGGAAATGGAGTATGTAGCCATTCGCGAGAATCAGCGTATTGATGAGCTGCGGGAGGAGATGTTTCAACATCCGGGGCAGAGTTTTGGTGCCAACACACCAAAGACCCATATAACACCTGAATTCGTGCGTGATGAAATTGCATCGAGAAGGGCGGTGCTGCCTTGCAGTATCAATCATCCTGAAGCCGAGCCCATGATAATCGGGCGAAATTTTCTGGTGAAGATCAATGCCAATATCGGTAATTCCGCGATTACCTCATCTATTGAAGAGGAAGTGGAAAAGATGGTATGGGCCACCCGGTGGGGTGCTGATACGGTGATGGATCTTTCCACCGGTAAGAATATTCATGAAACCCGGGAATGGATTCTGCGCAACTCACCCGTACCCATTGGCACTGTTCCAATTTATCAGGCCCTGGAGAAGGTTGATGGCAGGGCTGAAGAGCTCACCTGGGAGATATTCAAAGACACCCTGATTGAACAGTGCGAACAGGGGGTAAGTTATTTTACCATTCATGCGGGACTGAGACTTCACCATGTTCCGATGACAGCAAAACGCACCACGGGAATAGTCAGTCGTGGCGGCAGTATTATGGCTAAATGGTGTCTGGCACACCACACAGAAAGTTTCCTCTATACTCATTTCGAAGAAACATGTGAGCTGCTGAAACAATATGATGTCGGTTTTTCACTCGGTGATGGCCTTCGCCCCGGTTGTCTTCAGGATGCTAACGATGAGGCACAGTTTGGTGAACTGGACACATTGGGTCAATTGACTCAATTGGCGTGGAAGCATGATGTCCAGACCTTTATTGAAGGCCCAGGCCACGTTCCCATGCATATGATCAAAGAGAATATGGAGAGGCAATTGAAGGCCTGCGGGGAGGCGCCCTTTTATACACTTGGACCTCTGGTCACTGATATCGCGCCCGGTTACGATCATATAACCAGTGCCATCGGCGCTGCCATGATCGGTTGGTATGGAACGGCAATGCTCTGCTATGTGACGCCAAAAGAGCACCTTGGACTTCCTGATCGTGAAGATGTGCGTGAAGGTGTGGTTACCTTTAAACTGGCGGCCCATGCGGCAGATCTGGCAAAGGGCCATCCTGGAGCACAGTACCGTGATAATGCATTATCCCGAGCACGGTTTGAGTTTCGTTGGCAGGATCAGTTTAACCTTTCTCTTGATCCAGAAAAGGCAGTGGAGTTTCATGACAAAACCTTACCTCATTCCAACGCTAAGGTGGCCCATTTCTGCTCCATGTGCGGCCCCAAATTTTGTTCCATGAAGATTTCCCATGAAGTGCGGGACTACGCGAAGTCTTTGGAGGCAGATAAGCAGGATGCTGTTGCCACGGGAATGAAGGAGAAGGCAGATGAGTTTGTCCAGTCTGGTTGCCAGCTATACAAGCAGGGGTGATAGGGTGTGAGAGAGCCCGCCCTGGCGGGCTCCTAAGGCTAAAAAGTGGGTGGAGCGAGGTGTTAGCTGATTTTGCTTCCGAGCATCCAGAGGAGTTGCAGACTGATAAGGGCGTAGATTCCTGCAATGACATCATCCATCATAATCCCGAAGCCGCCATGGATGCGCTGGTCAAACCATGAGCATGGAAAGGGTTTGAGTATATCAAAAAAGCGAAAGAAAAGAAAACCGAGAATCCAAGCTACTGGATGATTCGGGGCGGCAATAAGGGTGATAAACATCCCGACAAATTCATCGATGACAATGGGACCGGCGTCGGCCTGGTCAAGTATCTTTTCTGCTGATCCTGCGAGAATACAGCCAATTACAAAGATGACACCCACCGTAGCAAGATAGGTTGGAATGGGCAGGTTACGCATAAAGAACCAGGGGACAAGGGCGGCGAGAGATCCCCAGGTACCTGGAATTTTGGGGAGATTACCACTGTAGAATCCCGTGGCCAGAAACATGATGATTTTATCCATTTGTTTTATCCGTTTACTTTCTTGTGGGGGGAACCCCGACTTATAATGATGGACAACTGAAGGAGTGTCAGCGTTCTTCAGTTCCGCAAATGCTACGATAGACCCGGGCAAGCGGGATCTGGTTTTTTTCCGCGACCTCTCTGCAGGCCTCATATTCCGGATAAATCACTGTCCCTTCGGGTGTATGCACCTTCTTTGCCACAATCTCTCCCCATGGCGTTGAAACCATAATTTTCTCCCGGGGAAGAGTCATGCGTTCTTCTTTGCGAAAGCGAACACCGATGGCCGTTGTTTCTGAAAGAATGATCTGTTTCAGCTCAAGCCCATGGACAGGATCACAAATAACCCGTAACAGCTGGCCCGGCCTGCCCTTTTTCATGATCATGGGGCTGAGTGAAACATCGAGTGCACCCCGTGCGAAAAGTCGATCACAGAGGTAGGGGAACCCTTCACTGTTCCAATCATCAAGGTTTGTCTCGATGACCTCCACTACATCGCTCTCCTCCACCAGAATTGCTTCACCAACTATAAGTCTCAGGAGATTGGGCTGGTCCCCATTCAGCGTATGATTTCCGGCTCCGTAACCGATGGCCTTCATTTTCATGGCTGGCATTTTAGCAAAAGAAGCGGCTAACCCTGTGGCCAGAACCGCCCCTGTGGGGGTAACCAGTTCCTTTTCCTGATCAACGCCATAGACGGGAGTGTCAAGGAGCAGCCTACTAACGGCAGGCGCCGGCAGAGGGAGGTTGCCGTGAGCACAGCGAACAAAGCCATGTCCCATGGGAAGCGGGGAGCAGATCACTTCTTCGATGCCAAGTTCCTGAAGCCCGATCAGAGTTCCCACGATATCGACAATGGTATCGACACCACCCACCTCATGAAAGTGGATTTTTGCGACAGATACATTGTGGACCTTTGCTTCGGATTCAGCAAGACGAATGAAAAGTGTGGAAGCTTTTTGAACAATTATTTCTGAAAGGTTTGAGTTTTCAAGAAGAGTAAGGATATTTTCAAGATGTCTGAATTGCTGAGCAGCGGGGGAATGGATTGTAACCTGCTTGCAGCTGATCCCGGAACGGAGCTGATCTTCCACCGAGAGCTTAAAGTCGATTCCTTTGATCTTTCCAAGTTCTTCGAGGAGAACTGTTTCCTCAAGACCGGCATGAAGGAGGGCACCGAGGAGCATATCACCGCTGATTCCTGAAAAACAATCCAGATAGGCGAGGGTTGTGGCAGGGGGGGGCATCAGTTATTGCTCGGACTTGAATGTCTGTCCGGTTTCGAGGGTCTGGCCGCAGAGGTAGGCCTCCACACTCATGCGTTTCTTGCCTTCCGGCTGGATTTCATGGATGAGAAGTGCTCCGTCACCCGTAGCAAGGAGGAGACCGTTCCGGTCAGCCTGAATAATACTTCCCGGTGTCTGGGTGCAGGATCTGTCGGTCAGTTCAGGGGCAAAGAATCGGAAGCGCGTCCCGTTCAGAAAACTGTAAGCTGTGGGCCAGGGATCCATTCCACGAATAAGACAATGAATTTCCCAGGCCGATTTGTTCCAGTCGATGGCACCATCTTCTTTTTTCAGGGGAGGAGCTTCAGTGGCAAGACTGTGCTCCTGTTCAATGGGAGGGAGTTTGTCCTGGCGTAAAAGATCGAGAGCTTTTAACAGGGTAGTACCACCAAGCTCTGACAGCTTTGTGAAGAGACCTCCAGCCGTTTCGTTTATGTTAACTGGGACAGAGGCGGGAAGCAGCATGGCTCCGGTGTCCATTCCCTCATCCATCTCCATGATGGTAACTCCTGCCTCCTTGTCACCTGCCAGGATCGCCCATTGGATGGGAGCAGCTCCCCGATGCCGTGGCAGCAATGATCCATGGATGTTGATGCAGCCAAGGGGTGGTAAATCAAGAATGGAGGAGGGCAGGATTCGACCATAGGCTGCGACAATAATTAAATCCGGGTTAAAGGCGCGCAATTCATCTGCAAATGCCGCAGTTTTTATCTTTGTTGGCTGCAGCACAGGGATGGCAGCGGATAGGGCAAGTACCTTTACCGGAGGTGGGGTCAGCTTTTTGCCACGTCCCTTGGGGCGGTCAGGTTGGGTGATGACCGCTACTACCTGGTCAGGACCGTCAATCAACCCCTGCAGGGCAGGCATAGAAAAATCAGGAGTGCCCATAAAGATGATGCGGAAAGTTTTGTCTGTTTCTGGCATAAGTGGGTTCTTTTATTTTTGGGCGGCAAGCATCTTTTTAACTTTCTTTTTATAGAGCGTTCGCTTCAGAGAACTGAGATGATCAATAAAGAGGATACCATTGAGATGATCGATTTCGTGCTGCAGGACTACGGCAAAGCGGTCTTCCACTGTCATCTCCTGCTTGCCACCTTTGATGTCCTGATAACGGACGGTGACTTTTTTGCTTCGTTTAACAGAGGCAGTGAGGTCAAAGACAGAAAGACATCCTTCTTCATCGATCTGTTCGCCTTCTCTTTCAGTGATTTCGGGATTGATCATCACCATGGACTCCTGAGCATCAGGATCCCTGGCAGCATTGACAACGATGAGTTGAACGGACTTTCCTATCTGCGGGGCAGCCAGGCCGACCCCGGGTGCGTCGTACATGGTTTCAATCATATCGGAAATAAGAGTTTCCAGGGCTTCGTCAAAAACAGCTACCTTTTTCGCTTTTTGACGAAGAACCGGGTTGGGAAATGTAAGAATGGGAAGCAGGCTCATGATATATTTGTAATGTATGGTTCGCTGATTAAAGTCAGTAATAATGGAAGATGACGAAAATATACCACAGGGACAGTCTTTCCGCATCAACGTTGTTTTTCCATAAGATATGCGCTAATGTCCCATCAGTCAATATCAACGCTTCAATCAACACTCTGTAAAAGTATAAAAGTCATGACTATAACGCTGATAACACTTATTGCTGCTCTTCTCTTAAGTTATCTGACAGGAGCGATTCCCTTTGGCCTTCTTTTTGGCCGCATGGTAGGAAAAGATGTCCGTGATGAGGGAAGTGGAAATATCGGGGCCACCAACGTTAATCGGGTACTCGGAAAAAAACTTGGTATACTCACTCTGCTCTGCGATGTGGCCAAGGGCTTTTTTCCGGTTTTTGTTGCCTCTTTCCTCCTGCCCATTGGTGATAACTGGGAGCTTTCTGTCGGATTGTGTGGACTTGCGGCGGTTCTTGGTCATATGTTCTCCATATATCTTGGATTTAAAGGCGGCAAGGGAGTGGCCACGGCTCTTGGGGTTTTTCTCTTCTTTTCACCCTTGGCCATTTGTATTGCCCTTGTCATTTTTATTGCGGTGGTTGGTGTCTCCGGTTTTGTCTCAGCCGGGTCACTGGCGGCTGCAGGGATGATCCCGTTTCTGATTCTGATGCTTGGTGGAAGTTTTTCCACCTTTTTCTGTGCTGCGGTGATTGCCGTCCTGATCTGGATAAAACACAGTTCCAATATTGCTAGACTGCGAAGGGGTGAGGAAAAAAGCTGGAAGACAAAGGGGGCAGCATGACCAAGTCAGACTGGGATGCTATCTTTGAGGCCAAGGAACTTCTAGGGCTTGGAGATCGTGCGACTCTTGGAGAAATTAAGCGCAGCTATCGCAGCAAGTGTAAAGAAAATCACCCTGATATCGTGGGTAACGACAGAGCCAAGGGGGATTTGATGCGCCGACTGACCAGAGCTTACGACGTGCTTATGAATTATTATAATCAGTTCAGGATTCCTCTGGTTCCACTGGACGGTGAGGCGCTGGAACCAGAGGATTGGTGGATGGACAGGTTTGGGCAGGATCCTCTTTGGGGAAAAAAGTAAAATAAGTGTCTATCATCCGTCTTTCTTTGCACGTTGTCGCAGTTTGCACACCTGGGTAAACAGGATGCAGTATTCCCGGATAAGTTGTCTGCGATCTGCCGGTGTGAGTCTGAAATAGATGGGACTGAGCATCAAAACCCGAATTGCTTCCTGGCTGGTCATCGCTACTCCCTCCTTTCCTGGCGGATGATTTACATTTCCGATCCTCTGTTATCTTTATCGACCACTCCCTCTTATTTGTTTACTTTTGAGAAATATTCTTGACAGAATTTACTTAGGGTGACTAGTGTTTAGTCCTCCTAAGTAAATTTGAGCGTTCTTTTTTTTTATTACGGTGAAGTGAAATTTATATGACTAACGAAAAAACGGTTGAGCAGGCGCGATTTATAGCCAGTGCCGGGCGCAAACTGAAAGATCATGTTTTTTCCATCCAGTCCGGTCTCCACAGTGGGCGCGTATGTTGCCAGGGAGAGGAACTGTCTACAGCTCAGGTGCAGATGCTTATGACCTTGCATAATTGCGGGAAGAGCACAATCTCGCATCTTGCCGAAAAGTTGAATGTCTCGCCGCCTTCGGCATCATGTATGGTTGATCGTCTGGAAGACAAGGGATTTGTACATCGTGAACGGAGTATTGAGGATAGACGAAAGGTTGTGGTGCATCTGTCAAAAATGGCTGCAGTACAGGCAGAAAAGATGGAGGAAGCGGTTCTGGCCGCCTTTCTTGATCTGGTTGAAAAAGTGGGCCCGGAGACGGCGCAGAAGTGGTGTGAAGTGCTTGAACGTGTTGAGCAGGTATTATCAAAACAGGAAAGAGTAAATAATCATGAGTGAACAAAAAAACAGTATGCGCACAACTGTAATTATTCGAGTTGTTGCCTGTCTTCTTATTCTACTGATTGGATTCGGTGGTTTTAGATTCTTAAAAAGCAGGAAAAAGGCTCCCAGCCATGCTGTTCAGGTAGAGCGACCTCTCAAGGTGGCAGCAGTTGCAGCCATGTTTGCAGATGTCCCTGTGTCCATAGAGGCTCATGGCGAGTTGCGGTCCATTCGCATGGTGGAAATTGCTGCCGAGGTTGCAGGATCCGTTGTTGAGGTACATCCCCGGTTGCAGACTGGTGAGGTGATAGCAAAAGGGGAATTGCTTTTTGCTCTGGATGATCGGGATTATCGCAACGACTATGAGTCTAACAGGGCACGCCTTGCTATTTTGAAACGGGATAAAGAACTCACAGCGCAAGAACTTGAACGTGCCAGAATTCTGTTTGAAAAAAATAAAGTTGGAACCAGAGCAGGAGTAGAAAAAGCTGAGCAGGCAGCGAATAATTCCGCTGACAAGCTGGCTCAGGTTCAGCAGGCCATGATTCGGGCTGAAATTAATCTTGAGCGATGTCTGGTCTATGCTCCCTTTACCTGCAGGATTACCTCAAAAAATATTGAGAAAGGGCAGTATGTGGCACCGGGAAAGATTGTTCTCGGACTGGCGGATGACTCTGTGTTGGAACTTGAAGTGCCACTCGATAGTGGTGATGCCTTTGCCTGGCTGCAGTTTTTAGAAAATAAGGTGGGACAGTCAGCTTCGGCTGGATCCGATGCGTGGTTTTCGGCGGTGAAACCTGTAGAGTGCGAAGTTGTCTGGACTGAAGATGCAGGTAACAGGGCTGTGGCCACAATGAACAGAGTCAGTTTTTTTGACCAGAAGACTCGAACGGTGAAGGTGGTCCTACGGCTCGATTCCAGGCAGTTTGCTGAGGAAAACAGGCCAATGCCCCTGGTTTCAGGAATGTTCTGCCGGGTGATAATTCCTGGTAGGACGATGAAGAGGGTGGTGGGACTGCCACGCTGGGCTGTCAGTTTTGAAAACACTGTCTACGTGGTTCGTGACGGCCGTCTGGAGACTGTTCCTGTGAAGGTCGCCAGAGTTCAGGATAACAAGGCATATGTCAACGATGGTTTGGATCAGGGCGATATGGTTGTTACCACTCGTCTTGTCAATCCTCTTGAACGCAGTCTTGTTGACGTCATACAAACAGTCACACCATCTCCCGAGGGTGAGAAGTAATGAATAATTTGCTTGCCTCCTTTGCCCGTAACACGGTTTTTGCCAATATCCTTCTTCTCTTGATCTTTTTTGCAGGATTTCTGGCGACCAAAATGATGGTCCGGGAGAGCTTTCCGGAGTTCTCCATTGATAAAATAATTATTACCGTCCCCTATCCTGGAGCTGATCCAGAGGAAGTGGAGGAGGGTATTAATCAGAAGATAGAAGAAGCACTGGAATCCATTCAGGGAATTGACCAGTATACCACTAAATCCATGGAGAATATGGCTTCTGTCACCATTGATGTCAAAGATGGACATGACACTGCTGAAGTCCTGGATAAGGTGCGGTCCCATGTGAATGCCATCTCGAACCTTCCTGTTGATGCAGAGAAACCTGTTATTCGTGAGATTGTCCGCAAACAGGTGGTGATGCTGCTCGCTCTGTCAGGAGACCTGAGCGAAAAACAGCTTAAGCAATGGGGAGAGGATATTAAGGATGAGGTGAAATTGAGTCCACTCATCTCTCAGGTGGAGGCTTATGGAACCCGAGACTATGAAATTGCAATTGAGATTTCTGAAGAAAAGCTACGGAGATACGGATTAACGTTTGAGCAGGTTGCCTCAGTTGTGCGTAAGTCCAGCCTCAACCAGTCAGGAGGAACTCTCCGCACCGTCGGTGAGGACATCAGGATAAGGACGGTGGGGCGCAAGTACACGGGTGAGGAACTGGCAGAAATTGTGGTGTTGGCGAGTCCTGGTGGCGAGATTATTACCCTTGATCGTATAGCAACCATCCGCGATGGTTTTATTGAAGATCCTATTTTTGCAACCATCGATGATCAACCGGCAATGTTTGTTCAGATCTCTAAAACTGAAGATGAAGATGCCATTAAGATTTCCAATGAGGTGCAGGCATTTGTTGCAGAAAAAGAGAAGGTTTTGCCACCGGGGGTTCATATCTCAGTTTTTTATGACACCACCGATTCTCTTCGTTCCCGCATAAACCTCCTTACCCGGAATGGGATTATTGGCCTCTGTCTGGTTTTTTTCATGCTTTGGCTTTTTCTTGATATGCGGCTGTCCTTCTGGGCAGGTCTGGGGATTCCCATCTCCATTGCCGGGGCCATGTTTATTCTCTGGTCAACTGACGCCACCATCAATATGATTTCACTCTTTGGCCTTATAATGGTGCTTGGAATCGTGGTGGATGACGCAATTGTCGTTGGTGAAGCCATCTATGTGCATAGAAAACGGGGTGAACCTCCACTTCAAGCGGCCATAAGCGGAGTGTCAGAGGTTGCCATGCCGGTGCTGGCCGCTGTAACAACGACTATAGTTGCCTTTATTCCACTCTCTTTTGTCGGAGGAACCATGGGCAAGTTTGTCGCCATTTTACCCGTGGTGGTTATTGCCTGTCTCCTGATTTCCCTCGTTGAATCACTGCTGCTTCTGCCAGCACATCTCAGTCATTTGCCGGACTTGAATAAGCCAAAGAAATTGTGGGGCCCTTTTGCCCTTATAGAGCGGGGACGTGCGTCGGTGAGTGCCGGCCTTGAGACCTTTATAGAAAAACGTTACGTACCTTTTATTACTATAGTCCTGAACTGGCGCTATGTTTCATTGGCTGTGGCCATATCCGTACTTATACTCAGTGTGGGGCTGGTTAAGGGGGGGCTTGTTAAATTTCAGGTTTTTCCAAAACTTGACGGTTTTGTTATTACTTCCACCGTTGAATTCCCGGAAGGTACGCCTCCCGATGTCACGAGTCAGGCATTGAAGCAGATCGAGGCGGCTTTTGATCGTCTGGCTGAAAAGACAACAACTCTAAGCGGTGAGCCTCTTGTCCAGCAGCGATTGGTTCTTGTCGGTCAGGTTCTGTCAGGAGAGATGGGGGCTACGGGTCCTCATATGGGGTCCATCCAGGTTATCCTGTTACCATCGGAAAAACGGGGTGTACATTCAAATGACCTGCTTATTGCCTGGGAAAAAGAAGTGGGTGGAATTCCGGGAGTAAAAAGTCTTTCCTTTGAAGGAATGGCGGCTGGTCCTTCGGGTGCTGAGATAGAGGTCTGGCTTCAGGGCCGTGATATGGAAAATCTACTCAATGCTGCCAATGATTTGCAGGATGCACTTACTGAGTTTCAGGGGGTTTACCAGATTCGTTCTGATTATGCCCAGGGTAAAAATGAACTGCAGCTGAGTCTGAAACCTGAGGCGACACCTCTTGGACTTACCGTACAGGATCTTGCCGGACAGATTAATGCCGGTTTTTATGGAAGAGAAGCCTTTCGTCTGCAGCGCGGCAAGGATGATATCCGGGTGAAGGTACGCTACACGGCTTTTGAAAGGAGTCGTATTTCTGACTTCGAGAAAGTTCATATTCGTACCCTCGACGGTCGTGAAGTGCCCCTGCTTTCCGTTGCAAATATCAGCTTTGCACCAGGGTACTCTACCATTACGCGTACTGACGGCTTGCGTCGAATACAGGTGACCGCGGAGGTGAATAACCGGCTGGCGAATGCCGATGAAATCTTTGCTGAACTAGGGGGAACAACATTTCGTGAACTGAAGACGAAGTATCCAGGTATTCATCTGGCCATGGAGGGTTCCAAGAAAAATACCAGGGAATCCTTTGCGTCGTTGAAAGTGGGATTTCCCATAGCGATGGTGGGGATCTTTGTCATTATTGCTACAATCTTCCGTTCCTATTTTCAACCGTTTATTATAATGTTTACCATTCCCTTCGGGATTATCGGCGCCATTATCGGACATCTCCTTCTTGGTTATAATCTTTCCATGATGTCAATTTTTGGAATGGTAGCCCTGTCCGGAGTAGTGATTAATGATGCTATTGTTCTGATAGAGCGGGTCAACGAGAACCTCAGCGGTGGAATGAAACTCTTTGATGCAATTATTCAGGGTGGTGCCAGGCGGTTTCGCGCTATTTTTCTCACATCGATCAGTACCGTTGGAGGGCTGGCACCGCTTATAGTGGAAACAGATATGCAGGCAAAATTTCTTATTCCCATGGCCCTGTCTGTTGCTGGTGGTGTGGTTTTTGCGACTGGATTGACGCTGATATTGATTCCGAGTCTGCTGGTTATCATGAACGATTTCAGGAGAATTATAGTGAAGGGGATAAGTGGGACCTGGCCCACACGTGAGGAAGTTGAACCGAGGGTGCTCAAATAAAATGAACTGGAAACTATCTTTTTTAATTGTAACCACAATATCTTTTATCTTTGTTCCTCTTGCGGGTGGAAAAACGCTTGAAGACATTGAGGTACTCGATCTTGAAACTGCTCAGGAGATTGCACTTGCTGAGAACCCCTCCCTTGCTGCTGCAGCAGAGCGGGTGGAGCAGGCCCGTCAGCGAATTGAGCAGGCAAGAGCTCTGTATTACCCAAGCGTTGATGCCGGTGGCGCTGCGGTATCCGGAAGAATGTCGGCAGCTGATGCGGCCAGTCAATCCATGATTTTGGGTGGTGCCGATATTGATCGAAGCAGTGAAAGATACCAAGTCACCCTCGGTGCCTCCTGGCTTCTCTTTGATGGCTTTTCCAGAAAATTCAATAATCTCATAGCTGAATCCGGACAGCAGGAAACGGAACAGGCAAGACGGGATGGTATGCGGCTTCTTCTCCAATCCGTTGCAGAGAGTTATTACGGTGCACAGTTGGCTCTATACAATAAAGCCATCGCTGAAGCCGATTTTTCTTTTAATTCAAAGCAGGCTGCTGAAGCCAGAGTGAGCATGAACGCCGGGGCAGGATCACTTTCGGCAGTACTTAATTTTCAGGTACAGATGAACAATGCATCCACTGAAATCCTCCTCGCCGAGCGTGACTATGATCTAGCCCTGTATGGTCTGGCTGTGCTTCTTGGTCGTGAGAGTGGGCGTATGCCGGAGAGGTTACGTCTTGAGCGAGTTGAAATGGTGGAGGAAAGTGAATTCGTTAGCCTGTCTACTGATCAGTTGCTCCAGGCGGCTGCGAACAATCGACCAGATCTTCTGCGGCAGGAGTTCAGTGTACAGCGTGCTGAGTCGGCTGTTGGCAGTAATAAGGCCAGGTTCTATCCCCAACTGTCACTCAATGGATCCGTCGATGGAAACAGACTGGATGATATGGGTTTTGAAGAAGATGATTTTGGTTCTACGGTATCTGTGAATCTCTCTTACAACCTCTTCCGAGGTGGGGGTGACAGAGCGAAAGTTGCTGAGGCAAAGGCCCTCCAGAGAGAAGCGGTACGCACCCTTGAACAGCAGAAAAACATAGTGCAAAGTGAGGTGAGGCGGGCCATCACCAGGCTGGAACAGGCAAGGGCACAATTGAAACTTCAGCGTGCATCTGTCAAACTTGTTGAACAGAGCCGGGATCTGGTTGAAGAGGGATACAAGGCCGGACAGGAGTCTCTGGCACGTTTGAATGAGGTACAGCGGGATCTGGTACGGACCCAGTCACGTTTGGCTCAGTCGTTAATCAGTCTCTATACCAACAGGCAGTTATTAAAAACGGCTACGGGTGAATCCTTAACTCCATACCTGGCTGGAGATGGTATGGGAAAGGGCGCTGAGTAAATTTCCCATGAACCGGCGAATATTTGCCGTAGGTGACAGCCATTCCAGGCGTTGTTTCGAAAATCATCATATTATTGCCGATTCCAGGGTCCTGACTGGATACAATAAGTTGGACGGTAAGACTGCGTACAATCTGGAGCGTCATCAGAAAAAATTACTAAAAATCCTCAAACCGCTGCGCGAAAAAGAGCTGATTTTCTGTTTTGGTGAAGTTACAGGGAAGGGACGACAAGATCTGGTTTTCGATTTTGCTTATATCGGCAACACCTGCAGCAGAGTGACGAGTGTCCTTTCTTGGAATAATCATAAAAAATGAGTTTTCGTATGTTCGATAAAAGTGAGAAAGCCTTTCCTGCAAAGAAAAACAGTCTCTTTCTTGCCCATTGTGCCATTTCTCCCATGCAGCGGCAGGCAGAAGAGGCGGCCAGGGGATATCTTGCAGCCATGGCCGAGGGAGGAATCAGCAGCCTCCCACCCTTTTTTACTCTGCTGCCCCGTTTTCATCAAAAATGTGGCCAGTTATTTAAAACTGATTCAGGGAACATCTCCAGTACCCATAACACGGCGGAGGGGATGTGCCTGATCGCCAATGGGTATCCGTTTCAGCCTGGGGATGAAGTAATCAGTTATATTCACGAATTCCCAAGTAACCATTACCCGTGGCGTCTTCAGGAAAGAAGAGGAGTAAAGCTTGTCCTCCTGGATGACCATGACCCTTTGGGGACATTTCCTGGCGTGACATCTCCACGGGGATGGTCCATGGCGGAACTGGAGGCAAAGGTAAGCTCCAGGACACGGATAATTGCCCTCAGTCATGTCCAATTCAGTAGTGGCTATGCCGCTGATTTGGTAAAACTGGGAAGGTTCTGCAGGGAGCGTAATATCGATCTTGTTATTGATGGGGCTCAGAGTGTGGGCTGTCTGCCGCTGTATCCGGAAGAGTGTAATGTGGCAGCTGTGGCTGTCTCATCCTGGAAGTGGCTTATGGGGCCCTTTGGAGCTGGATTGTTATACACAAGCCCTGAGTTTCGAGATAAAATTGAAGTAACAATGGTTGGAGCATCTTCGATGCAACAGGGCCTTGACTATCTTGATCACACCTGGAATCCCCATGTGGATGGGCGTAAGTTTGAATATTCCACACTGTCCTGGGAACATCTTGCTGCAATCAATGGTTTGCTGGATGCAGTTTTTTTACGCTACCCCATGGAGGATATCCGAATGGAGGTGTTGCGATTACAGGATGTTTTTCTTCAGTACCTTGATCCCGATCTTTTCACGCCGTTACTTTTTCCGGAGGCGCACCGTTCAGGAATTTTAGCGATTCTTCCTGAAACAAATGCTCAAAAACTTGTGGAACGTGTTGGGAAATTTGGAATAGTAGCAACAGTTCGTTCAGAATATATACGAATAGCGCCTCATTTCTATCTCGTTGACGATGATATGAAAAGGGCTGCTGAGTGTTTTAACAGGGAGGCAGGACAATAATGACCAAAACAGCATTTATTACAGGAGCAACTTCAGGATTTGGCAGAGCGTGTGCCGAAATATTTGCCGAAAAAGGTTGGGACCTTGTTCTTTGCGGTCGTCGTGAAGAGCGGTTACAGGAACTTCAGAAACAGCTGACGGAGGTTGCCGTACATGCCGTTGTCTGTGATGTTCGTAAAAGAGAGCAGGTAGAGAACATGGTGAAGACTTTGCCGGCATCACACAGCAATATTGACCTGTTGGTTAATAATGCAGGACTTGCTCTTGGTATGAAACCGGCTCAGGATGCTGATCTTGATGATTGGGATAATATGGTGGATACCAATATCAAAGGACTGATGTATACGACCCGTGCCCTGTTACCGGCTATGGTGAGTCGTGGGAAGGGAGATATCATCAATATTGGATCCATCGCAGGCTCCTGGCCCTATCCGGGTGGAAATGCCTATGGTGCAACCAAGGCATTTGTGAAGCAGTTTTCCAATAACCTGCGTGCCGATCTCCATGGCACAGGAATCCGAGTATCCAATGTTGAACCAGGACTTGCAGAGTCTGAGTTTTCCGTGGTTCGTTTTCATGGGGACAAAGCAAAGGCTGATGCGGTGTATGAGGGGACTGAGCCGCTTACCCCGGTGGATATAGCGGAGATTGTTTATTGGCTGGCTGACCGTCCGTCTCATGTAAATGTAAATCGTCTTGAGGTGATGCCGGTTTGTCAGAGCTGGAGTCCTTTTGCTATTCATCGGAAACAATGAAGCAGGAAAGGATTGAACAATTTTCTGCAGATTGCTAAAGTAATTAAAGGTTCAATGGGTTCTCAGCTAGATATGTCAGGGGGATTGAAAATGAGAAAGGCGGGTCTGTTTGGGGTTATACTGGTATTGCTGTTACCGTTGTGTGTTATTGCCGGGGAAAAAAATCCCTGGGAGAAAAAGCTGCCTTTTAAGCATGGTACCATCAATTACACCATCAGTGGCATGGAGAATGGGAGTGAAATCACTTATATCCGGGATTATGGCCGTGAGGTTGCCACCTATCATACAACCAAAACGACCATGATGGGAATGACCATGGTAAACGAAACCGTGGATATTGATACTCCTGAATGGAGTTATCACTTTGACTTGACCGAGGGAACAGGTACCAAGAATGTTAACCCCGAAAAGTATATGATTGAAGAGTACAATAAACTTTCCAAGGCTGAGCAAAAGCGGGTCAGTGAAAATGGTGAAAAGATGGGTGTCTCTGTTGCTGAAGGTTTTGGCGGGAAGGTACAGCAGAATGCTAAAGAAATTCTTGGTTACAGCTGTGACCGGACCGAAATGATGGGCAGTGTGGTCTATAGTATTCATGGTTCAGGTCTTCCGCTTCTCGTTGAGACAAATATGATGGGGATGAATATGAAAATCGAGGCAACATCCGTGAATAAAGGAAAGGTTGCCGATTCATTTTTTCAGTTTCCTCAGGGAATTGAACCGGTATTTGATCAGCAATCAGATGCTGTCGCGCGTGAGATGGCCAGACAGACCATCGCCATGCTGAAAGATCCGGAAAGTGGAGAGAAGAGGAGTGGCCCGGCAATGCAGGGGCAGCAAAAACAGATGTCTCCGGAGGATCAGGAACAGATGCAGCAGGCCATGGAAATGTTGAAAGGTATGTTTGGCAATCAGCCACAGCAATAGTGTTTCTCTGAATTTGAGATTTGGAGTGTTCTTTAAATGGAGAGTTAGTCAGATGAGACGATTTGCGAGTTTTGCTTGTGTTCTAACCCTGCTGTTTGTTTGTGGGGCTTGTTCCACACTCAGTGTCAATGCCGATTACGATTCGGCCTACGATTTTACAAAATTCAAAACATATGCCTGGCTGGATGATGGCAAGGCACCGGGGAGTGACGTCCGGATAAATAATGACCTCGTTATTGATAGAGTTCGTGGTGCAGTGGAGAGGAATCTTGCTGCAAAAGGATATGTGAAGAGTGAAGCAACTTCCGCTGATTTTCTTGTGAGTTGGTTGGGGGCGATCGATAGCAAGCTGCAGGTGGATACCATCGATCACTTTTACAGCCCCTACGGTTATGGTGCTTTAGGTCGTGATCCCTTTATGACCGGTATGGGCGGGATGCGGAGAACAACAGCCAGAGAGTACGAAGTGGGTACTTTGATAGTGGATATCCTGGATCATGAGCAGCATAAATTGATATGGCGTGGTACGGGGGTCGATCGTCTGGGTGGGAATAATGATCCGAAGGAGGTTACCCGAAATATCAATAACGCGATAGATGCGATCCTTGGAGGTTTCCCTCCGGTTCCGTAGTGAATACCCTTCGTAGTCAGTGACCGAAAATCAATTGGGTAAGAAGTTTTTCATGACATTGGAGAGTCTGTGCATTATTCGCAGAAATCAGGAGAAGAGGTCCTTGAAAATCTGGGTTCCGGTCGTGATGGACTGGACTCTGCAGAGGTTCACGAACGTCTCCTCCGTTATGGCCCTAATGTCCTGGAGACTGCGGAAGCTGTAAATCCTCTGGTCATTTTCTTTGACCAGTTCAAAAGTTTTATCATCTATATCCTGCTGTTTGCCGTTGTTTTTTCTTGTGTCATAGGCGAATACATAGATTCCATTCTTATCCTTGCCATTCTTCTTGCCAACGCCCTGATCGGTTTTTTCCAGGAACTGAACGCATATCGTTCTCTTGAAGCTCTTAAAAAGATAGCCGCTCTCCACGCCACCGTTTTACGGGGAGGTGAGAAAAGAGTAGTAGATGCTGCAGACTTGGTCCCTGGTGATGTCCTTGTACTGACTGCCGGTGACAAAGTTCCGGCAGATGCACGGATTCTTGAATCGGTTCGCTTGAAGGTGGAAGAGTCAGCTTTGACTGGGGAGAGTGTCCCTGCGGAAAAAGGAAGCGGAGTTATTGCAGAGAACGTTCAGATCGGCGAGCAGGTTAACATGCTCTTTTCCACCACCTCGGTGGTTGTTGGTAACTGCCTGGCAGTTGTGGTTGGCACGGGTATGGAAACTGAGATCGGAAAGATTTCTGCTCTTATTTCCGGAGCAGTTGATGAGTTGACGCCCCTGCAGCTGCGTTTGCATAGATTTGGTAAGAGGCTTGGGGTGGTTATTCTGCTTGTCTGCCTTGTGGTCTTCAGTGTGCTGAGTATTCAGGCCTTCTTTAAGGGAGGACTCACCGGGCAAACCTTTGTTGCCTTTCTCTTTATCGCCATAAGTCTTGCTGTTGCAGCAGTACCAACAGCTCTACCGGCTGTGGTAACCATTGCGCTCAGTATTGGAGTGAAGCGATTATTGAAGAAGAAGGCGCTGGTACGGAAGCTCTCCTCCGTGGAAACTCTGGGGAGCTGTGATGTGATCTGTACTGATAAGACAGGAACACTGACCGAGAATCGGATGACAGTTCGCTATGGCTGGACCATGGACGGTGAAATTGAATTGCAGGGAATTGGCTATGAGCCAGTTGGAGACGTAAAGGGAGAACCTGTGGAGCTACTCTTCAAAGCAGGACTCCTGTGTAATAATGCAGAATTACATGATGCCGGTGGGAAATGGGAACTGATTGGTGATCCGACCGAGGGTGCTCTGTTGACCAGTGGCGGAAAGCTTGGTTTGAAGGGAACAGACAAGCGGATAGATGAAATCCCATTTGATTCCGACAGGAAAATGATGAGTGTTTTGACCAGAGACGGTCAGGATCAGTTTTCTGTTTTCAGTAAAGGTGCTCCCGGGCATCTTCTGAAACACTGCAGCAGCTATTACAGAAGTGGAGAGATTCTCCCTCTTGATCAGGAGGCAATGTCTCAAATTGAGACTCAGAACGATATCTATGCAGGACAGGCCATGCGTGTTCTTGCTTTTGCGTGGAAGCAGAAAGATGCAACGGAGCCACTTGATGAGGAAGGGCTGACGTTTATCGGGTTTCAGGCAATGATAGATCCCCCACGCCAGGATGTGTTGCCGGCCATTCGAACAACATCTGAGGCCGGGATCCGAGTGATTATGGTGACAGGTGATTACCAGACAACGGCCAGGGCTATTGGCAGAGAGATCGGAATTGAGAGCGAAGTGTGTACTGGTCATGAAATTGATAACATGGATGATGCCGCCCTGACCTCAGTACTGCAGAGTGGAATCAATATCTTTGCCAGAGTTATTCCGGAGCATAAACAGCGTATAGTTACAGCTCTACAAGGAATGGGACACACGGTTGCGATGACTGGGGACGGAGTTAATGACGCTCCGGCACTGAAGAAAGCAAATATAGGTATTGCCGTGGGGAGTGGCACCGAGGTGGCTAAAGAGGCTTCTGATATTGTTCTCCTTGATGACAGTTTTAGTCATATCGTGAGTGCCATACGGGAAGGCCGTGGGATTTATGATAATATTCAGAAATCGATCATGCTCCTTCTTTCTGGAAATTTTGGTGAGGTACTGATCATTTTCCTTGCAGTGATGACTGGGATGAATTTGCCGCTTACCGCTATCCTGCTTCTCTGGATTAATATGGTAACAGATGGAGCACCTGCACTCGCTTTCAGCGTGGATCCTTACGGCACTGATATTATGACCCGCCAGCCAAAAGACGCGAAAGAGAATATACTTCCCCTGGATAAGCTCTTTTTGATCGGGGTTTTGGGGAGTATCGGTACAGGTTTTGCCTTGTTTCTTTTTTCGCTCTATGGGGGAGCAAATGGCGATGGAGAAGAGCTGAAACTGGGGCAGACAATAGTTTTTAACTTTGTTGTGCTCTATGAAGTGGTTTTAGTCTTTGTGATTCGAAGAGATTATCGGGTGCCTCTCTTTTCCAACTGGTGGGTGTGGGCTGCAGTTGTGTTCTCTGTCGTTGTTCAACTTGTACTTATGTATACGCCGTTGCGTGATATCTTTAAGATTTCAGCGCTCGATGGCAGACAGCTCCTCCTGCTCGGCGGTTCCGCTTTATGCTTCTATCTGCTGTGTCGGGGCTATGCTGTTTTGCAGCTTTTTCTTATAAAGAGAAGGGAGGCTACTTTTACCTGAGGGCCCATAAAAGGAATAGTTTTTATGATTGCCAGGTGAAGAAAAAAATATTGACAGTGTATCCATGGTCGTATATATTCGTCCGCCTACAGGTTGTTGCTATTATCATCCTGTTATGTTTAATCCTCGATAGCTCAGTTGGTAGAGCAGGTGGCTGTTAACCACCTTGTCGCAAGTTCGAGTCTTGCTCGAGGAGCCAAAAATACCAAGCCCGATCGTTTGTGGTCGGGCTTTTTCCTTTTTTTTTGAGTCGGGGCGTAGCGCAGCCTGGTTAGCGCGCCTGCCTTGGGAGCAGGAGGCCGTAGGTTCGAATCCTACCGCCCCGACCATTTGTGAAGTAATAAAAAAAGCCAATCACTCAATTGTGATTGGCTTTTTTTTTTGCGTCTTAGCATTCGCTGGTGAGAGAGGTTCTGTCAATCATCCTCAATAATGTCGTCGTCATCCTCAATATCGTCATCGTCCTCGTCATCGTCCTCATCATCTTCATCATCATTTTCTTCATCATCGTCGTCAGCTGCTCTTCTTTCAAGCTCGTCCTGTTCCTGCTGCATTCGAACTGCCTTGGGGATTTTGGATTCAGGAAGGATTATCTCTGTGATTCTTTCAATTTCTTTCTGGAGGTCCGGGTCGGCAAGGCAGATTGAACATTCTGCGGCATGTTTCTCAATAAATGAGACCATTCGCGCTGGGGCCATGGTTTCATTGCTTACGTGGAAGTACCATCCTTTGATCTGTTTAATGAGTCGTTCGCACTGCATATTCTTTTGTGTTTACCTGAGTAATTGATTTAGAGTAATTATCGGTTTTTCCGTTTTATCGGCAAATTAACGAGCAAAATAAACATTCTCTTCTTAGAAGGCAAATTATAAAAAAAGTTGTTTTCCATCATTATTGGTATTACAGTGATCGCATATATCGCATATATCGCATATATTGTGGAAGTGGATAGTGCACTGGTGGCGCTCCCGGACTTCAAATCCGGTGTAGCGGGTTAATAGCTCGCTAGGTGGGTTCGATTCCCATGCACTTCCGCCATTCTCCTTTTCTACACTACACTGTCTCTGTTTTCTTTATCAGAGGGTGGCCCATCTCTTCCCGTTGAGTCACGTATCCACTTGCAACCTTTCTTGCGATATTTCTAATTCTGCCGATATACCGTGTTCGTTCGGCCACACTAATTGCCTTTCTTGCATCGAGGAGGTTGAATGTATGGGAACATTTCAGGCAGTAATCATATGCGGGCAGGATCAGTCCCTTAGCGATAAGTTTGAGTCCTTCTTCCTCGTAGGTGTTGAAAAAGTTGATCAGCTCCGGAACATTTGCCTCTTCAAAGTTAAAGGTGGAAAACTCGACTTCTGCCTGATGGAAGATGTCTCCATAGCTGATAGAATCATTCCAGGCAATATCATATACAGAGTCCACGCCTTGCAGGTACATGGCGATTCGTTCCAGTCCGTAGGTAATTTCAACCGTCGTTGGGTGGAGATCGATGGAGCCTGTCTGTTGAAAATAGGTGAACTGGGTGATTTCCATCCCGTCAAGCCATACTTCCCAGCCAAGTCCCCAGGCACCTAAGGTTGGGGATTCCCAGTCGTCTTCAACAAAGCGGATGTCATGCTCAAGCAAGTCGAGACCAAAGCGTTTTAAGCTTCCGAGGTAGAGTTCCTGTACCTCGATGGGTGATGGTTTGAGGACTACCTGATACTGGTAATAATGTTGGAGGCGGTTAGGGTTGTCACCGTAGCGACCATCGGTTGGTCTTCTGGAGGGTTGTACATATGCGGCTTTCCATGGTTCCGGGCCAAGAGAGCGGAGTAACGTGGCTGGGTGAAATGTCCCGGCACCCACTTCCATATCATATGGTTGTTGAATAACACAGCCCTGATCTGCCCAGTATTGATTCAGCTGAGAGATGATATCCTGAAAATTCATTCACTGTTCCTGTAATGATTAAGAAGGTTGCTTTTTGTGCGATTCTGATTACTTTTCACACTCGATCATCCGAGTGAGTTTCTTTACAAAGCAATATCTTTAATGAAAAGTTTAATTTAGCACATTTACCATAGCTGGTATCCCGGGTAAATCATTATTTTTCAGGTTTTGTGAGAACTTATTGAAATACTATGAAAAAATTTTTTAGGTTTTTGTTATGTTTACTTTACACTCCATGACATCGGTTAACGCAATTTTACGTGCAGCTCAGACGATTGCAGTAGTGGGGTTTTCTCCTAAGCCTGGCAGGCCCAGTCATATGGTCGGAAAATACCTGATGGATGCCGGGTTTACGGTCTATCCGGTTAATCCTGGCGTCGATAAAATTTTAGGGGTGGTTTCTTATCCCGATCTTGCGTCCATTCCCGGGCCTGTGGATGTTGTCGATATCTTCAGGCGGAGTGAAGATGTCTATCCAATTGTTGAGGCAGCCATTGCAATTCAGGCTAAGGTCGTCTGGATGCAGCAGGGGATAGTCAATTATGATGCTGCAGCACTTGCGGAGGAAGCAGGGATCAAAGTTGTAATGGATCGCTGCATTAAGGTTGATCATGCGAATTTATAATACCGAAGACATTCTACTCAAACGATGGAACCTGCCAAAATAAGTATCCGCGGGGCGCGGATGCATAATCTTAAAAATGTTAATGTCGACATACCAAGGAACAGCCTCGTTGTGTTCACCGGCTTGTCCGGTTCCGGGAAATCTACACTGGCCTTTGATACTTTATACGCCGAGGGGCAGAGACGGTATGTGGAATCATTATCAACTTATGCCCGGCAATTTCTTGGACAGATGGATAAACCAGATGTTGATGCTCTTGAAGGTTTATCTCCAGCCGTCTCCATTGAACAGAAGACCACATCGAAAAATCCTCGCTCAACCGTGGGTACGGTCACTGAAATTTATGACCACCTGCGTCTGTTGTTTGCGCGATGTGGCCGTCCCTATTGTCCCGAGTGTGGTGATGAAATTCGGTCCCAATCCATTGAAGACATGGTTGGCAGCTTGTCGCAGTTTCCTGAAGGGACCAAGGTAGTTTTACTGGCTCCCATGGTTACTGGAAAGAAGGGGCGTCATGAACAGTTGCTGACACGTATTCGAAAAGAGGGCTTTGTTCGCATCAGGGTTGATGGGGAGATTGTTCATACCGATGACGTGCAGGCACTTGAGAAGAATAAACATCATTCCATTGAGGTTGTGGTCGATAGGGTGGTGATTAAGGCTTCGTCCATTCGCAGGCTGAGTGATTCCATTACAACCGCTGTGAAGTTAACTGAGGGCTTTCTGCTTGTTCATTTTCCTGACAGTGGAGAAGATCAACTGTTTAGCGAATTTGCCGCCTGCCATCGTTGTGGCATTTCCATGCCTCGTCTTTCAACCCAACTTTTTTCTTTCAACAATCCTCAAGGAGCCTGTGAAGAATGTGGTGGGCTTGGGGTGAAACAGTTTTTTGATGCAGGACTTATTGTTCCCGATCCATTACTCAGTATAAAAAATGGCGCTATTGCGCCCTGGGGCAAACGTGCCGGAAAGAGTTATTCAGGCCAGATGCTTGAAGCAGTTGCAAAGCATTATTCCTTTTCCATGACAACTCCTTTCGTCAAATTACCTCAAAAACTTCAGAATATTCTATTGTATGGCTCAGGATCCGAAGCGATTTCCTTTTGCTATCAGAAAGGACATCGAAAGATGACCACAGTGAAGCCGTATGAGGGTGTTATACCGCAACTGAACAGAAGATTTCATGAGACCAATTCTCCTATGATCAGAGAGGAACTTGGCCGTTTCATGAATGAACAAACGTGTCCACAGTGCCATGGTGAGCGTTTAAAGCCGGAGGCGCTGTCTGTGAAAGCGGGTAAATGGTCAATCTATGATCTCACCTGTCTATCCATTGAACAGATGATCGAATATCTCCCTCTTATTCCCTTTTCTAGTCGTGAACGTCAGATAGCAGAACCCATTTTGAAAGAGATTGTTGACAGGTTATCGTTTCTTGAAGATGTGGGGCTCGGCTATTTGTCCCTTGAAAGGAAATCAGGCACCCTTTCCGGGGGTGAGGCCCAGCGTATCAGACTGGCCTCTCAGATAGGATCAAGACTGGCCGGGGTACTCTATATTTTAGACGAACCTAGTATTGGCCTTCATCAGCGTGATAATCAGAAATTGATTAATACCCTAATTGAATTGAGGGATATGGGAAACAGTGTCATAGTGGTGGAACATGATACCGACACGATTATGACTGCTGATTTCATACTTGATATGGGCCCTGGAGCAGGGGTGCACGGTGGGGAGGTCGTCTATGCTGGTGATGTCCAAGGCCTGTTGAAATGTGATACATCGTTGACCGGGAATTATCTTTGTGGAAGCAGGAATATTGCGGTTCCTGAAAAAAGGCGTAAAGCCGCCAAGGGGCAATTTCTTCGTTTGAAGCATGGTGTTGTTAATAATCTCAAAAATATTGATGTCTCCTTTCCCCTCGGAGTAATGACCTGCATTACTGGAGTATCAGGATCTGGAAAGAGTTCACTTGTGATTGAAACACTTTTTCCTCTTGCAAAAGAGGGAGTGGGGCGAAGGCTTGATTGTGCCAGGATAGGGAAGACTACTCTTAGCGGCCTGGATAAGATTGATAAGATAGTTGATATTGACCAAAGTCCCATTGGCAGAACACCCCGCTCCAATCCAGCTACATATACCGGGGTTTTTACACCTGTTCGTGAACTATTCGCACGCCTACCTGAGTCCAGAGTCCGGGGATATAAGCTGGGCCAGTTCAGTTTCAATGTTAAAGGTGGACGCTGTGAGGCCTGTGAGGGTGAAGGTGTGAATAAGATCGCCATGCACTTTTTACCCGATATATATGTGGTGTGTGAGGCGTGTCAGGGAAAACGCTATAACCAGGAAACATTGGAAATTAAATATCGTGGCAAAAATATCCATGAAGTCCTTTCAATGACTGTTGAAGAGGCTCTGGAATTTTTCAAGAATATTCCTCCTGTAAAGAACAGATTGCAGACTCTTTATGATGTTGGTCTCACCTATATCAGCCTTGGTCAGTCCTCGGTGACACTTTCAGGCGGTGAGGCTCAACGGGTAAAGTTGGCGAAAGAGCTTTCCGGCAGAGCCAGTGGTAAAACGCTCTACATTCTGGATGAACCGACAACTGGACTGCATCCTGCTGATATTGAACACTTGTTATGCGTTCTGGGGCGACTGGTTGATAATGGAAATACGGTTGTAGTTATAGAGCATAACCTTGACGTTATAAAAACAGCGGATTGGGTGATAGATGTTGGGCCTGAAGGAGGTGATAATGGTGGCAATATTGTGGCGACTGGAACCCCTGAAAAAATAGTACAATCCAAAGGGTCATTCACAGGTTACTATCTCGGTGATGTGCTTAAACGTTAGCTTCTTGATAAAATTTGGAATTCCTTTGCCTAACGACCAATTTTACTGTTTAATAAGGAAGATTTTTGTAAGGTGCCCTTATTGTTGGGTAACCATTGATTGAATATTTAGTAACCGTCTATTGAGGTAGGTAAACATGACAGAGGAAAAAGCAAACAATAATGCTGCAGAAGATACAAATCCTGTTTTTCGTATGCAGAAGATGTATATCAAAGATTTCTCTTTTGAAAATCCCAATGCTCCCGGTGTTTTTCAGGCACAAAATCAAGAACCAAAGGTTGAAGTTAATTTAAAACTGAACAATAAAAAACTGGATGATAATCACTACGAGGTTGCATTACAGATTACTGCTAAAATTCTTGACAGTGGAAATAATAACAAGACCATGTTTATCATGGAAATTGAACATGCAGCCGCGTTTCTAATGAGGAATATTCCTGAAGAACATCAGGAAATGGTACTTGGCGTTGATTGTCCAACGCTTCTTTTTCCCTTTACCAGGCAGATAGTCAGCCAGATATCAGTTGATGGTGGTTTTATACCCTTCCTTATGGAACCGATTAACTTTATGGCTTTATATCAAAATTCCAAGCAGGAAGCTGCTGCTGCCAAAAACTAAAACTGCATAATAGAAGTCTTTTCTACTGGTAGTTGCGATTGTGTTTTTTTATTTGATAGTGCTCCATTAGCTGGAAAAGAAAAAAGGCTCTTAATGCAGTTTGCATTAAGAGCCTTTTTTTGCGGGAGAATATCAGATGTGAATCTTATAATCCATACTGAACAAAGTTATCAATAAGGGTGTTGACACCTTTATGTATTGCTTTGTCAAAGAGCATATCATACTGGCGATCGGCATATACGGATTCAGGTGACACCTTGACGTCAACTCTGTTTGTCCACACAAGATTTCCAGTGGCTGCTTCCTGTACCCAAATACGCATCTGAACTACAGCCTGATCAACCTGGCCGCCACTCTTTGCCATATGCCCAAGGCCTGCACCAACAGCACCCCAAGCAACCGAAGCTACTCCACCATCTAAGGTAGTAGAGCCAAACGACATTGAACTGTCGTAACCAACAATTGCACCGAGAGTTCCAGGAAGTAGCATATGCCCCCAATCATCGTATGTGTCGGAACGTGCAAAACCATTCAGGGTCTGGCTACTTAAACCTAAAGTAAATGGAAGAAGACCCTTTTTCCATGGTATCCACGTATTCTCTTCTCGGGTTTTAAACTCAAGGAGTCGCCCACGAACAATATAGTCAGCATTAAATTGACGGCCCATTTTTGCAACGGCTTTCTGGTCAAGGGCATGGGTCCCTGGGCTTCCTGAAACAGTTTCCCCTGAACGCATTTTCTGGTCTTGGATATAAGTCCTTAAGTGATTTTTCATCAATTCAGACCATTCATTATTCAGTTCTTCGGATAAACTGGCTGTACTGTTCTCATCATAGGGAATGACACTGACAATCTCTTCATCGACAAGATATCCGAACACGTCTTCCTGGATAGCAAGGCTAAAGCCGTTGGCAACTAACCTATCGGTAATGGCTTCAGTAACTGCCAGGTTCCTTCTGTATGCCCCGGCGATGGAGTCAGCACTGGTATAGTCGGCGAAGGGAAGGATAACAATGGTCTGTCCTTTGCCAGGAGCATTGGGATTTGGAGGATCCGCAACATAAAGGGTCTCCACAACCGTATTGCCGCAACCCATAACGAGTACGGCTGACAGCAGATAAAGTATGTATTTTAACTTCTGCATAATTTTCTCCCTGAAAATTCTTATTGAATCGTGGTAGTAAAGTTGATTAAAGTTTTTTATATAATTCGTGGTCTAAGCAGGATTATAAGCTCTCTTTTTCTGCTTATTTTTTCTTCGTAGCCAAAGAAGTATTTGAAGAATGGAATATCACTGGTTCCTGGTACAAATGTTCCACCATTGTCTTCAACATTTGAAATCAGCCCACCAATAACGAGCATTTCCCCATCTCTGACCCGGACTGTTGTGCTCATTTCTCTGACATTAATGATCGGCAAGCCAACCTGGCCAAGGCCAACATCTCTGTATTCAATGGGTTCTTCCAGTTCTGAAGTGACTGGAACCAGGTTGAGTATAATTTCATTATCTTCGAGGATGTTTGCAGTAAGGGCCAGGCCGACTCCGGAAAGAACCCGTTCGGTCTCCACGGTGTAAGATACCGTTCCAGTATCATTGTTGACGTCAGATTCAATACTGTCTATGTATGTGACATTTCTTCCTACGGTAATAAGTGCAGGCTGGCCATTTAAGACACTGAGTTTTGGGTTTGAGAGTATGGTTGTCTGTCCCTGCTCTTTAACAGCATTCAGGAAGGTATCCATGGTAAATGCGGCAAGTGATATGGCAGCGCCACCCCCTTCAGTGATGATAGTGGTAAGTGCATTTGTAGTGCCAGCTGTCAATTCTCCAACTGATGTTACGATATCAGTAACTGCACGGGTAGATGTGGTTAGCCCATCAATATCCGTATTTCTGTTGGTGGTGTCACTGTAATCGGTCTTCAAGGCGCTTGAAGCAGTACTGCCATTGATGTCTTTATCCTCACGGGTTTTGGCACCACCGTAATTAGCACCAACCGAGAGGTTTTTCAATAACATGTTCCAGTTGAGGCCAATGGATGAGGAGTCGTTTAATTGGACTTCAATAACTTTCGCTTCGATGGAAACCTGCTTGTATAATTCTCTTTTAAGATTCTTAAAATAGAGCTCAAGCTTATCCAACAGTGGTCGTGGTGCATGGACAGTAATCAGACCTACAGGTTTATCTATGGTATATTTGTTGCCAGAGGCAGAAACCTGCTTGGTTGCAGTGCTTGGTGCAGCTGGTGTAGCTGTGTCTTCACTAGTTGCAGGAGTGCTTTCCGGAACCGAGGTGACTGCAGATGTAGACCAGGTGTCAAGGATAGCATTCATGTTATCTTCAATGTTTTTCCAGATATCGAACTCATTGCCCTTGGAATCCAGACGAATAGTTCCTTCAACATTACTTGCAGCATCATTGCTGCCAAGGACATTACCGCCTGTTGCAGTTTCATAGAGTTGTTTAGTGAAAGGCATTGCAATATGAAACTGTCTCGTCTCTTTATAATGGACCACAATGGTCGAACCATTCATTTCATGGTAATAATCCACCTGACGCAGAAGGTTGTCAATAGCACTGTAGAAATCGTCATCAGCGCTTATATCAACATCAACAAGCACATTCTGGTCAACATCACTTGCCCATGAAACGCTCATCTTTTTCAAGGCAGCAAGCCGCTTCAGAATATCCCAGAGCGGTTGAGGACCTTGGGTGGAACGAATAGAGGCCCCAACTTTAATTATGACATCATCAGCAACTTCATCGATGCTTTCACTGCTCGAGGTGTCA
>JGI11705J14877_10000227_pt1 | contig 35779 bp, 30 predicted proteins | sample Etolaghawater15m_FD_14877 | JGI IMG/M metagenome (IMG submission 14877) | reverse complement strand
ACCTGCCATTTCATTAAGTAATTTGCGGTTATTGGATTCATCATCCGCATTTTCCCCGCCGTAACGTGAAGAAAAAACACCTGGAGCACCTCCAAGTGCTTTTACCGTTAATCCGGAGTCATCGGCAAGAGCTGGAATTCCCAGCACCCGTGCCGTGAATTGGGCTTTTTTGACCGCATTTTCTTCGAAGGTGTCACCATCCTCGATGACCGGGGGAATAGGTCCGAAATCATTCAGGGTTTTGATCACAATATCCGTTTGCCGGAAAAGTTCCCGCAACTCCGAAATTTTGCCTTTGTTCTTAGTGGCCAACACCAGTGGCCGATCCAGTGTCATGATGTCTCCCTATGTTCTGATAAGTTCCATTTTTTTCAATTAATTTTTCATTTTGTAACATTTTATGGGCGTTTAAAACCTTTGGAATCAATGCCTCTAATCAAACCCTTCCATCATGGTTCTCCTCGCGCAAATGTGAAAAAACCTGAAACAGGGGTAAGCACTTTTTACCGTTTATGGTTCTTTTCTGTCAAACATTCATTTTTTGAGGCTACCATGAAAGCCCTTGGATTTGAATGGGTGCTTAAAAAATGCTTTTTTCCGCCAGTAAAAGGCCAAAATACCGACGGCAATGGTTCCAGCACCAAACAAAGAAACCACCGGTTTACCTTTGATGCAAAAAAGAATAATCCACAGGTTGAACAGGATAAACAGGATGGGTGTTATCGGATACCCGAAGGTTTTGTAGGGTCTATCCAAATATTGGCCCTTTACCCTCAAAACCATCATGCCGATCACCGAGAGCATGGCAAATAGAGAAAGGGTAAACCCCATGAAGAGGAGAAGCTTGTCGAAAGAGGCGGTGATCACCATCAGCATAGCGATGACCGCCTGCAGCAGAATTGAAGAGGCGGGGGTGCCATGAGCCCGGGTTACCCTCCCCAACCGCTCAAAAAAAAGCCCATCCCTTGCCATGGCGTAATATACCCTTGGCCCCGCCATTACCATGGCGCTGATAACTGAGAGGATACAAAAAGTAATGGCCAAAGAAAAAGCCTTTTCAATACGGCCTCCGAAAAGGGCGAAAGCGGATTTTGCCCCCACTTCAATCACACCAGATATCTCTCCGGAAGGAAGGGCGTAAATGAATACAGCGTTCAGAAACAGGTATAAAACCATTACAAAGAGCGTCCCCCAAAAAAGGGCACGTGGAATATTTTTCCCCGGATTTTTTATTTCAGCCCCCAAGTAGGCGGCCGCGTTCCACCCACTATAAGCAAAGGAGATAAAGATGAGCGCAGCGGCAAAACTCCCCGGAGAAGCGAATTCAAGCCCTGATCTCCAATGGAAATGATCCATGGAGCCCTTACCGAACCCAAAACCCGCAAAAACAAAAACGAGGATAACAACGATTTTGACTGCCGTCAGAACATTCTGAACACGGCTGCCGAAATAAAGGCTGTAGCAATGGATCAAGGAAAAAAGGAGGATAATGCTAACGGCCAATAGTGTGAAAGGCGTAATAGAGAAAAAACCGGAATCGATCAGGGGAACTCGTGGATCGTGGATCAAACCCTCTGGAAACACCCTGAAAAAATATGAGGCAAAAGCGATGGCAGCGGCGGCAATGGGGGCTGAGAACCCAACGATCAGGGAGATCCAGCCGGAGAGAAAGCCCATTAACTTTCCAAGGCTCTCCCGCAGAAAGACATATTCACCCCCTGCACGGGGAAACATTGCGCCCAATTCCCCATAACAGAGCGCTCCCGAAAGGGCCAAAATCCCGCCGGCGAACCAGCAAAGCAGCATGGCCACTGGATCGCCGACGGATTCCATGACAAAACCCGATGTGGTAAATATCCCGGTTCCGATCATGTTGGCAATGACCAAAATCATGGCGGAGCCCAGCCCGAGTTCCCGTTTCAAACCCGTTCGAACGGAACACTTTGGGCCCGTCGCTTCAGCCCTCATATTTCAGGCCTTTCATGCTTACCCCGACCAAAGGACCCGGCGTCAGTTGCCGGTCTTTCCAGCCAGGCAGGGGCCCACATAAATCAAACCGAGGAATTTTTCAGCGGCATAGTTCGCAGTGCCCGTGAGACCGTCCAATGTTGTCTTGGCCAAAGCTTCACCGACGGAATATCCGGCTTTGCTGACAATACAGGCGGGGACGGTCCCCGGATACCATTGTTTAAGGAAGGAAACCAACCCTTCAACATCTTTCAGCCCCATGAAAATGCAAAGGGTTTCGCCTTTCTCCGCAATGGCCTTCACCATGGCAGGATCCTCCCTGAGTCCCCTGGGGGTAGCAATCACCATCGAACCGTTACAGGCCATATCTTCGCCGATGAGGGCATTTGACACACTAAAGGAACTGAGACCTGGAACGATCTGAATGGTTCCTTCGGGGAAGGCATTCCATGCCCATCGCCACCCGCTCCAGATGCTGGGATCTCCGTATTCCAAAATCGCCACGGTCTTACCCCCATCCAAAGCCTTTTGAATCTTCACGGCGGCATCGGTCTGCTCCCTTTTCAGCAGGGTTTCCAATTCTTCGGAAGAAAGATCCGGGTGCTTTTTCCTCAACACCGGCGGCACAAAGTCATAAAGGTTCAACAGCACCGGTTTATTTCCCATATACTTGGAAAATTGCTTTTGGATATCCGGCGGGCATACAAAGGCATCGACCCCAGCCATGGTGGAAATGGCGTCCAGGGTTATGAGATCCGTATCCCCACATCCCACCCCGATGACATAAATTTTTGGGGTTTCTTTAACCGAAATGACCTCGATTTTTTGAACCGCCTTCACGTCCCGGTCCGCCATGAGATCATCGGGCGGAACAAAGAAAAACTTTCCATTCTTTTTGATCGGCTTGCCGTTCATTCGATCCGCCAAAACCATTCGTTCTCCGGCGGGATCCAGAAAAACCTCACCGTAAGATAAAAGGGCCCGGTACCCATCCGGCGCCGACAGCAGAAATACGGAATGCAAATCAGAGGCGATGCCGGCTTTTTTCAAAACCGACCGGAGGGGAGCACCTTCCACCACGTCAACGCCGTGATATCCCTTTCCTTCACCCAGATGCCTGGCCTTCACAGTCTTTTTGGGGTAGTCTGAAAAATTCGAGACCGTCAGGGTCTTAACCACGTCACCCGTCACCTCAAATTCCGGAGAAAAAAGTGCTTTCACCTTTTGAGCCGGCATTTCCGGTTTCAGATCCACCACCTGAATGCTGGAGATATCATCCAACGAACGATCCGCATATTCATCTTCGGAGACAATGAGCTTGGGAAAGCCGATTTGGCGGTGAAGTTGATCCAGGCGGGGTTGATATACCTCCGGGCTGTGGCACCGCCTACAATCCTTGTGGGGCATAATGGGTCGCGCCGAAAATGCCACGATGATCCTTCCCGGATTCTTATAAAATACCTCCCCCCACGACAGAACCACCTTTTTTCCGTGCTTGTTTTTCACCACAATGGCAAGATCCACCTTTTTGTTAAACGCCGTTTCTTGTTTTTGAATAAAAGCCGCTTCCAGAAGCGTCTTCAGGGGTATTCCGCGAAACACGAACGCGCCGCGATACGTGCCATCTTCAAACACCTCGTTCAGCTGGGCCTCAACGGATTGATACTGTTTGAGATCATCGAGGGACAGGTTTAACGGCTGTGCTACCAGGCCGGTAATGCTGAGTGAGGGGGAATTCCCGGACCACGCAAAACCAAAGGGTAATGAAAACGTGATCAACACCAGCCATATGAATATTTTTTTCATGGAAAACCTCCTAAAAAAATGGCGTGAAGACCATAACGTGGGTCTTCACGCATGGGAATCAAATCCGGCACCCCGCATAAATCAGAAGGCTACCCTGAGCTGCCCGAAAAAGGTTCTGCCCTCTCTGGGATAGCCTTCGGAAAGGGAATAGTTTTCATCGAACATGTTTTTGACGCCGACCTCAAGGTTCATCGCCTCCGAAAAGGTGCCGATGACTTTGAAATCAACGGTCAAAAACCCATCCAGCTCCTCCCATCCCGTATCGGCATCCTCATACCACTGTTTGGAGTAATATTCCATCTTGCCGAAAAAGGCGAGCCAGTCGTTCAGTTCATACAGATCGCTGACATAAAGTTTATGCTTTGGACGCTCGTCCAGATGATCGCTCGTCCGGTCCGGGGACCGATTTTGCGAGTCTAAATAGGTATAATTCAATTCAAAGGTATTGCTTTTAAAAAATGCCGATTTAAAGGTGAATTCAAGACCTTGAAAACGGGCTTTTCCCACATTTTGATACTGATCCAGATCCTCGGAAACTTCCTTTCTTACAATCAAATTTTTGATATCGGAGTAAAAGAGGCTAAGGCCCACAAAATTTCTGCCGGGAAGCGGTTTCTCGGCACCCAGCTCCCAATTAATGGCCTCTTCCGATGACAAATTCGGATTGGGTACATTTTTCCCTAAAAGCCCCGAATAGAGCTCCAGCAGGGTCGGAAAGCGGGTCTTTTTCCCCACCGAGAAGTGAAGCCCCAGATCCTCAAGACAGGTATAGTGAATGCCGGCCATGGGATTGAACGTGTCATCATCGTCACGGACCGCCTCCCCGTTGGCATATACAGGCTTCTGGATATCGTAGCCCAACCCCACCACCAGAGAAAGGTTGTCAATGATATTGTAATCATCTTGCAGACCGAAAGAAAAAAGCTCCGTTTCATAACGCTCCCACGCCTCACCCCGGTCATCCTGCTCCTGATGGACATCATCCTTATATTGAAAGGAAAAGCTCGTGATGTTTTGAGGAATATATGTGGTACTAAGCGTCAGCGTCCCGCCATTGCTGTAATCATCGTAAGTGCTGTGAAAGGCATACCGCTTGTTCTGTGTCGAATAGGTATCGTTGTCGTAGGAATCGAGAACATTATAATAGGTGTCCCGATAGATTCGTATTTTGCTGCTGAGCTTGTCGGTAATCTTGCTGTCCCCGATAAGAAAGTAAGTATCTTTTTTCCACTCCGTAAACCGCCAGTATCGAGGCCTGTCGGTGTAGGCATCCGGCGGAAGCCCCCACTCGCTGTTGATGTGGTTTATGCCGACGGCATACTCATGACCTTCCGCGGGCGTAAAACCCGCCCGGAAGGATACGTTTTGCTGCAAAATATCCGAATTATTTCTGAGACCTTTATCCTGGTTCGGTCCTGGGGTAAAATTATTGGATAACAGATATCCGTCTGAAGTGAGAAACCCGCCATTAAAAGCCAGGTAGAACTTGTCGAGCCGTGAACCGAGATAGAGGTTGGTGTCAAAGGCATTTCTCTGGCCCAATCCCATGGAAAATTTGGTTTCCATCTGTTCTTCCGGCTTTTTGCTCAAGATATTGATGACACCTCCCATGGCATTAGGCCCGTACAGTACGGAACTGTTCCCTTTGGTCAGTTTAATGGCCGCGATGTTGGCGGCAGGCAGTTTCCCCGCATCCACATAACCGTCATTGGGAACGTAAATGGGAATCCCGTCATAAAAAATGGGAACATACCGCTGGTTGAACCCACGAACCGTAAAATTCTGTTCGTTTTTGGTTCCCACATTGAGAAACACGCCAGGCAGGGTATCGAGTGCTTCGGCAACCGTCTGCGATGTGGTCAAATCAATCCGTTCCTCGGTGACGATATCCGTAGTGGCGATTTGACTGACGGCATCGCCTTCATCACTCACCACCACCTCACCGAGTGAGAAAACCGTTCCCACTTCCGGAATGGGACCCTTGTTATCTTCCTCCTCGGCCAGGGCCGTACCGCTCAGGATCAGGGCAAGGGGTATGATTGACCATAAACCGTTTTTCAGCTTCATTTTTCATTTTCCTCCTGCTTTGCCAATGAATTTAACTTTGGAGACGGGCGCGTTCGCCACGTCATCACCAGATAGGCGCCTATTCCGAGAATCATGACCGGGAACAGGAAAAATACCAGAAGTCTGGCCGGATTTCGGCTGATGATCAGCTTGACCCCCGGCGTCCCAGTTTCTGGTCTGCGTTTCCCTCCACTTCCGAACGGCGTAAACCGTTTCAAGGTCACCTGGATGCCTTCCCAGACAAGGGGCCTCAAAAAATAGACTTTTCCTTGAACCACCGGTTTTCCATTTTTAATAAGCGCAACTTCACAAAAATTGGCTTCCGGATGAAACGCGCCGGGCTTACGTTCCCTGGGTCTTTTGGAAAGAATATTGAGATCATCTTCGAAATGAATTTTTTTGACACTTACGGCATACCCTTCCGGAAGGGGGAAGGATTGATTTTCTCTGAGTTTCACATTTTCATATCGGTAACCCAGCAGAAAGCTTCCAAAGTGACCCAGTGCCACAAAACCGAAAACCATATGGATCATCAACATCACAAACCTGGATGCGGCCTGTTTGTTTTGCATGATCTTCAAAAATTTGGTCCACGAACAGAAAACCAGGTTAATCCCTAAAATGACCATGACCGAACAAAGTCCCACAAACCAGAATTTCAACAAAAACGGTAGTCCGTGTGGGTTTTTAAACCATACCGGCACCAGGAACCGATTCATCGCATTGAACCCCTGGCGAAAGCCGTCCGACTCCGCCAAAAAAATCCCCCAGACAAACCACAACATCAGAACAGAGAGAATCAACAGCGTGAACTGCATGGAAGAGAGGTGTTCAAAGAAGCGTTTCATGGCAAACCTTTGACAATTTTGATAGAGAGCATCACCAGGGGGGTGATCACCGCCATAAACGATCGAAGGCTGTTTGAGCGGGCTGTTTTACCGGGAATATGAAACGCCGCCATCAAACAGAGAATCACCAATGTGGATTGAAAGAATGCTGGGGTCCAGTGCCAGAAATCGCCCCATCCATTCTGACACCAGATGATCCCCGAGTATTCTCCGCAGAGAAAAGCGACCGCGCTCAGCAAGAGGTAATTCCGACCCTGTTTAAGGAGCGGATTGTTGACCCTGTTGCGGGCAGGGTCGCTTTTGAGTTGAATGAAATGGGCCGCTGAAAAGAAGGCCCACGAAAGGGCAAGATCTCTGAAACCGTGAAAACAAACCACCCAGAGAACCGTATGAAGATACCGGTGGGGGGGAGGAACTTTGGGGAAAAACAGAACAATGCTTAGAAGAAACAAGATTTCCATCCAGACCCAGGTTTTCACGTTCAACGGTGTATCTTCGGCCCTGCGGCAAAAGAGACCCATCAAACCCAAAACAAACGTTACGAACAGCATGCCACCAAAAATTTCAAAAACAGGCGGCTGGCGGGAGATTATGGAAATTCCCATCAGAAGAAATCCATTTGCGGCCAGCGCCGGAACCGCCATCAAACGGGAAAGCCCGTGCCGTCCCATAAGACCAGCGAAAAGCGTCATTCCATAGAGAAAAAAAAGTGTTATATAACCTGTAAAAAAGAGGTCCATCATCAAATCAACCAATTGTCAGTATAGGGTCCGGTTTCTGGACAGACAAAGCTTCCATTGAAGCGGTATGGGAGGAGAGAAGCAATACCCTTCAATATTACTGCCGTTATCATGACACGCTAACTATAATTTTCGGTTAGTCTTGTCAAGAAATTTTATATATTGCGAATAAAAGGATATTTTATTACCAATAACTCCCATAAATAACGTAATAGAACTTTAAAGAGTGGGGTTGTTTTGGCTGAGAAAGGATTTCATTTCTTTAATGAAGGTTAGATGACGCAGGGCCTCTTCATGGATAGATCCGCCTTTCACGGTCTGCCCCATGACTGCCTTGAAAAGTTGTTCTGCTTCATCCAGTTTTTCCATCTTTAGCGCTGCGTATCCCGCTTTAAGACGTAATTCCGGATCATCCGGTTTCAAGCACACGCTTCGCAGGTAGGCCTGATGGCTTTCTTTAAAGCGCCGCATGCGAAAGGCGATTTCACCGACAGTTTTCCAGCGATCACCGGACTCTTGGGCCTTGACTGCAGATTTTGCCGCGGCCAGAGCCATTTCATAGCGATGAGCGCCCAGATAGAGATTCGCCAGTCGATCCCAGTCATGGGGTTGGGGTGGGGTTGGCCATGTCTTTTGAAACACTTCCGCCGCTTTGACCGGCACACCGGCTAATTGATACAAATCCACCATTTTCTTCATCTGCTCCGAATCAGGGGGGACAAGACGGATAGCCACCGCCATGGCCGCCGCCGCTTCCCCATAGTCGGATTTCTGAAGGGCCACCCACACCGCCAGTCGCCAGGCATCCGGATTTTCGGGATAAAAACCGAGCAGGCGGTTGAGGTTTTTTTCGGCCGGTTTGACCTGTTTTAGATCCATATGGGTCTTCACCAGGGTAACGAGCCAGTCCAGTGAAGGGTGGTGTAAAGCGCAGAGGCTTTCAAGAACCGGTAAGGCCTTTTCGGGTCGCCCCAGCAGCAACCACAACAGTGCCCCCTGATACCTGATATCTGAAGAAATCTTGGGACGGAGCAATGCCGTTCGCTCCATAACCGGCAGCGCATCCTGTTTGCGCCCCGAATCCACGAGAACCCGGGCAAGGTTCACCAGCCATTCCTGTTTCACCGGCTTTTGGGTTACGCTCTTTTGAAACAGGGATAAACCGTGCCGGATATCGCCAACCTGAACCCAGAGCATGCCGGCTCGATAGTAATCATTTCCTTGTTGGGTAATTAATGCGCCTTTCTCCATTTCTGAAGCCGCTTTCTTCGGCTGGTCCAGCATCAGGCAACAGTTGGCCAGAGCAATGTACCATTCACCCCGCGGAGACGGAAGGCTGATCAAATCCTCCAACAACGGCAGGGCCCGTGTGGGCTGTTCCGCTGCCAACCACAGACGGGCGGCCTGAAACAGATGCATCGACTCTCCACTGATACGAGCGGCCTGCTCCATGGACTCCGCCGCCTTTCCAAAAACCTCTTTTAAAACCCAGGCATTTGAAAGCGCCACCAGCCATAGCGCTTTTGGCTGGACACGTCCGTTTAAAGGAACCAGCAAACGGAGCGCTCCGTCAGCATCTTCCGCCTCCAACCACATCACACCTGCCTGATAGGCATGTTCAGGTTTTCCACTGAGGTGGGCGGCCCGCTCCATGGACTCCGCCGCTTGCCCAACCTTTTTTTGTTGGAGCCTGACATGGGCCAGCGCCACGAACCACTCAGCCTCTGCCGGGGTTTTCCGGCAAAGGGGAAGTAGATGTTCAAGGGCCTTTTCAGGCCGCTTTGCGTAAAGCCACAACACCCCTGCCCTGTAGAGATGTGATGGATCAGGGTCACGTTTTACCACCCGTTCCATGGTCTCGGCCGCCAACAGGGTCCGGTTCAACATCAAACAGACATCTACAAGGGTGAGCAGCCATTCATTCTTTGGATGTCTACGGTTTGCCAGTTTTTTTAACAACGGCAGCGCCTTTTCGGGATGATCCGCATCCAGCCACAGGAAGGCGGCTTGAAATATCAGGCTGGGATCACGGCTGAGGTGGGCGGCCCGCTCCATGGACTCCGCCGCCGCCTCCTTTTTCTTCAGTGCTTTTTGTGCGATGGAAAGGGCGGCCAGCCACTGAGGCTTCATGGGACCTCTGGCCTTGAGCCGCTCAAAAATTTTAAGGGCCTTTTTGGGATCTCCCGCTTTCAGCCAAAGCACCGCCGTCTGATACCAAAGGTGGGGTTCATCATCGATGCCGGCACATTTTTCCAACGCCCCCGCGGCGGCCCTATCTTCCCCGGTTTCCTGGTATGAAGATGCCAGCAGGCGCCATGCTTCCTTAAAGCAGGGATTCAATTGGACCGCTTTTTTCAGATAGTTTTTCGATTCAGTGTAATCCGCGATTCCATGAAAATAATAACCCGCCCCGTAGAAGGGGTAGGAATGGGTTTCATTTTTATGGGTTTTGAGGTATTCGACCACCAGCGATGCGGCCCGCGCCAGGTCACCTTTTTTTTCAGCCTTCTCCGCCCCAAGGATCACCGCATTTAAGGACTCGCTCATGGGTTTCAGATCCGACGTACATTCCGCACGGTTCACGGATGGCCACATGCATGAAGCCAGAACCAGCAAAATGATTCCGAATCTAGCCATTGTGTCCCAAATCAAATCGAATGGTCATCTCCACCCGGGTGCTCACCGGCCGACCCCCTTTTCGGCCCGGCTTAAAACGCCACCGGGGCACGGCTTTCCGGACGGTTTTCTCAAAAAAACCTTCCGGTTCGGCCTTCACGATGGTGAGTTCACGGGGCGATCCATCCTGATCCACCAGAAAATGGACCGTCACATACCCTTCGATGCCCATCCTCTTGGCTTTGAAAGGATAGCGTGGACGAGGGGTTGCAATACTAATCGGTTTCTGATCCACTTCACTGGGGCCGAAACCGAGCCGGTTCGGCATGGAATCCCGGGAAATCGCCGTACGGGTCAGAACGCCGGGGTTCGGCGCTTTTTCCCCATGGAGATTCACTTTCACATTCATGACATTCAACCGGGCCGGCGGAACACGGAGAGGAACCGCACCCAAAGGTGACGGCTGAAGAGCGAAGGTATTCAGCGGTGTTGGTGACAGTTGAGGAAAATCCGAAAGTGCATGCGTCATTTCAAGGGGCGTCATTTCCGGGAGGGCCGGTTCCGGCGGTTGTATCTCAGGGTGGGCCGGTCTTTCGCTTTCAAACGTCTCCTCCCGGGGTACGGGTTCTTCCGGCATGGGATCTGAAGCCTGCTTCGGCCTTATGGGGTCAGGGGGCGTCTCGCGAGTCAAGGGTATGAGGCGAACATGGGAAACCGGGGGGAAATTTGCCGGGCTGGGGCTTTGCCGCAACAAGAGGGGCAACAGCGCAAAAATCCCCATACTGATCCATACGGCCCCGGCAAAAAGAAGTGGAAACCGAAAGAAGTTTTCCCTGACAATGCCGAACCGGGTCACTGAAACCTCCTGGTGGCAACCGCGACGTTTTCGGCACCCGCCAGGCGGCACTGGTCCAAGACGGCCACCAGTCGACCGGTGGTGCATGATTCGTCAGCATCCAAAATTACACCACCCCGAGCATTTTCAAGAAGGAAAACCTCCACCAGACCCCGCACCTGGCGAAGATCAACCTGTTGATTGTCAATAAAAATCCCCCCCCCACGGGCGATTCCAACCACCATTCCGGTCGCTTCTTTTTCCTGGGCCGTCACTGACTCCGGCCGGTTCACCTCCACGCCCGATTCCCTTACAAAACTGGCGGTCACCAGGAAAAAAATCAGCAGGATAAAAATCATATCGATCAAAGGCATCATGTTGATTTCAACATCGCCACCGTCTTCTTCCTGCGTTCCCAATGATGTAACACCGCCTAACCGGCGCATTGTTTACACTCCTTTTCAATCCATTGGGATACGGCCTTGTGAAAGACAAGCACATTTTTATGAATGTTTCGAATCTCTTTTCGCATGGCCTGACCCGCCAGAAGACCTGGAATGGCCACCAGCAATCCCGCCTGTGTCGTAATCATGGCCTCCCTAATTCCCGAAGCCATGGCCTGAGCATTTCCCATCCCATATATACCGATCACCCGGAACGTCTCCACCATGCCGCTTACCGTCCCCAGCAAACCCAGCAGCGGCGCCGCAGCCGCCAATATCATAATACTGGGGATATGGCGGTATAGGCCCTGAACCTGGCGGCGGACCGCCACTTCAAAAAAGAGTTGGTCCGGCTCCCCGCTTAAAAACGCTTTTCCCTTGAAATACCGGTGCAAGAAAAATCGTAATGCATCCGCTCTGGGACAATCAATTTTTTTTCCAGGCGCCGTATCTTCCTCCAGACACTTGAGTGCATCACGAATCAGCAAAGGCCGCCTTTTAACCCGAAAGATCCACTCGGCCTTTACCACAATCAGCGTCCACATCCAGATGGATACCAACCCAATGGGAATCATGACGGGGCCACCGGTCTCAACCAGGTTGATGAAGGTATCAAATATTTCCACAGATCTTATGGCCTTAACGTTTCGCTACCGGACTTTCACCGACGGTTTGCCGCTGAAGCAGGGTTCCCATAAGGGCCAGCCCTTTTTCTTCCATGTCCTGGGATAAATTGCGCGCACGTCTTCCCAGAAAAGCCGCGACCGCCATCACGGGAATGGCGACCACCAGCCCCACCTGAGTGGTCACCATGGCCTCGCTGATGCCGCCGGCCATCAACCGGGGATCGCCGGTTCCATGGGTGGTAATGACCTGAAAGGTGTTAATCATCCCGGTGACTGTTCCCAGAAGACCCAGCAGCGGTGCCACGGCGGCGCATACCTTCAAAGCCCCCAGGAACCTTTCCAGTCTTGGGGTTTCCCGCAACATGGCTTCCGACAGGGCACTTTCAATCACTTCTTTTGAATCTCCCCGATGCCGTAAACCTGCCATCAACACGCGGCCGGTGGGACGGCTCCGATGGGCGGCCGTCGCTTTAACAGCCCCCTCCACATTGTTCTGCTCCACCAGCCGGGTGACACGGGTCATGAGTGCATCGGTGTTCTGGCGTACCTTTCCCAGAAAAACGAGCCGTTCGATGGTCAATATCAGTGCCACCATACCCACCAAAAGAATGGGCACCACCAAAAGACCGCCACTTTTCAGTTGCTCCAAGAGGGTCACCCGATGCGCCAGCCGGCTTATGGCAGAACCCCCTGAGATATCCGTATATACCGCTTCCGTTTCACCTTCAAAATACCGCTTCAGATTTCGCCTCACCCAGTATGATGGAGAATCCCCCATGAGGAGACGCCCCGAAGCCGGGCTCAGGCTCAAGTATCCCACCCGGCTTTCCGCTCGATACATGGCGGGCAGATGTCCCAAGCGAACAATCTCCCCCGTGATCTCATGACCTTTTCGATCCACCATCATCCCATTGTAAGCCACTTTCTCTCGGGAAGCGGACATATCCTCAAATGAGAATTGGAGAAGCGATTTCAGGTCCCGCAACCGAAACATGGCATCAGGTTTTACGAAAGCCTGAAGTGCTTGATATTGAACCGGCCTTTCCGACCAGTATGAGCTTCGTTCGGCAAGCGCCAGAAAATTAAGGGCATGGTTTCGAAACAAAATGCTCAATTCTTTCATATCCGTTAATCGAAGGGAAATTTCTTCAGCAATTTCATCCCGTTCATGGCTTAGTTCTTTGAGCCGCCGTTGGTGGACCCCAAGAGTCTTTGATGCGGTTGCGAGGGCTGTTTCCTGATCCGCCAGCTGTTGCTTCAGAAGCTTTCGCCGTTTATGAATTTGGTCCAGCGTCAATGTCTGTTCTTTTTGAGCCGCCTGATATTCGGATTGAATCTCCGAAGAGACCTTTTCAAACAAATCCTCAGCCCGAGCATCCGCTGCCGATCCCGCCAAAAGCGCCAAAATGCAGACGATTCTAATCATCACGACGGTCTCCTGAGTCCCCCGCTTTTTCGGGTCTTCCCAAGGGGAGGCGTGTCAGCTCAATAATGCGAATCTTCTGTACAATCTCAATGCCCTCTTCGATGGCTCCGGCAAATCGGTCCATGGCCACGTATACGCCTTTTCGAGCATCCCACCCGTAGGCTGTTTCACCATCCATGGTCAAAGCAAACAGCCCGGTCCGCCCCACTTTCAAAAGCGTGACGCGCACGGGCCGTCCGTCAATTTCAATCTCCGTCTCAGCGGTATTCACCGAATAGCCGAAATCCGTTTCCCGCGAAACCGCATCAAAAAGAGACTGGGTCTTTGACAAAAGACCCATATCATAATCGTTCAGGGTCTGAGCCACATTTTCCAACTGTTTCAGACGGTCAGCCTTATGATAGGGAATGTCGTCCTTTACAAATGCGGTCAATTTTAAAAGGGCTTCATCCAGAAGGGGAAGCAGGTTCGCCCTGATTTTTTCCATTTCCAGAGCCTTTTCCTTCAATTCCAGGGTCTTCTTTTCCAGGGTGGCCAAATATTCCGCGGTCTTATCCCGATCCCAGGCAACCCGCTGAAGTACCCGGTCATTTTGATCAATTTTTCTCAGGAGTTCCTTTTCTTCCTCAGCCCATTCATCCACCGCCCTTTGTGTTTTTACGTCAATGGCAACAGTCCGTTCGGAAGTCTCTTTCACCACCATTGGCGAAGGCTTCACGGCACCCGTCGGTATCGGAATAAGCAGCGGTAACAATATGAAAGTCCACATAAACGTTTTGAGGTTAAAATATAGTTTTGCAAATGGCATAAATGATCGGTCCCTGGAAACGCATTAATATTCCTCACGCCAAAAGGAAACTCCCGAATCCGCTTATCCACGAATTAATCATCGAGATCAAAGATGTGAGGGGTAAACACCACGCAAAAATCGGCACTGAACTAAAAAAACTCTTTTTTCAAATTGTTACAGTTCGTTACGGTGAAAACGGTAAATTTTCTACCCCTTATCGTAATTAATTGTCAAGATAATTTTCAATGGTGGATCACAAATACCATAAAGCTTCATAACTAACCAATACTTACCACTATTAACTTCTCTTGACGCCTCGCCATTATTGATTTATAAGACGAAAATACGCTAATTTCCGCAAGGGAGGGGAAAACACCATGGAAGAGAGATCGCTGCTGAGTACTCGGGAACTGGCGAAATTTCTGAATATTAACGAAAAAATGGTGTATACACTGATCGCCGAAAAGGGTTTGCCGGCCACCAAGGCCACCGGAAAATGGCTCTTTCCACATCACCTGGTAGAACAATGGCTGGAAGCTCAAACCATCAATTTCCCCAAACAGCAGGATCCGCTGCCGCCGTATGATGGCCTACTGATTATCGCTGGCAGCAATGACATTCTCCTGGACCGGACCATTTCCCTCATCAACCAACACCATCCCGAGGAAATGGTCGCTTTCGGAAACATGGGTAGTCTCGGGGGAATTCGAGCGCTTAGACGGAATCATTGCCATATGGCATCAAGCCACCTGATCCAGAAGGATGGAAAAGAATACAATTTCGGATTTGCCAAGGACGAACTGGTTCAGATGCCCGGTGTTATTAATTTTTGTCGCCGAGAACAGGGGCTTCTGGTTGAAAAAGGGAATCCCAGGGGCATCCAAAGCGTCGCGGACCTCAAACAGAAAGGCATTAAGATGATCAACCGCCCTTTGGGAACAGGAACCCGTCTCCTGCTGGACGAAGAGCTCTCCAAAGCGGGGATTGATGGAAATGGAATCGAAGGCTACACCCATGAAATATCCCGACACCTGGATCTGGGCCTGGAAGTGCTTTCGGGCCGTGCCCATGTGGGGCCCTGCATTCGGGCCGTGGCCGAACTCCTGAACCTGGAATTTGTTCCCATCAAGTGGGAAAGTTTTGATTTGCTGATTCTCAAAGACCGGTTTTTTGAAAAAGGGGTACAGCAATTTCTGGGTTTTTTGAGTGAACCATCGTTTAAAAAACTGGGTGAAGACCTGGCGGGTTATGATTTGCGTTTCTCCGGAAAAATGCTTTTTCCAAAAGAATCCTAGCGACTGATTACGCACCAACACAGAATCTTCAAACCCGTAGAAAGTTCGTCACCCCGTTGAAAAACGGGGTCCAGTAATTTTTTAATTGCCTGGTAGCCCTGGATTCCGGCTTTCGCCGGAATGACGCGAAGAGAGCATTTTCGACTTTTTACGAATGCATCAACATTGAATATACGCAGTTTATTTAAAACACGGGCTCAAAAGGGCCACAAACAACAGCCACCGCCTCTAAATTCGTCTTCGCATGCCGCCAACTGACCCCGATACTTCACGGCTCTTCTTTGGACCTTGTCCGCAACCTTCAACAGCCACGCCTTTTTGGCATAGGTTTTTCGGTTGTACCCGCCTCGGCCCTCATGATAGGCCAAATAGAGATTACGGGCATTGTTCTTGGATATACCGCACTTTTTAACGCTTAAAGCACAATACCATCCCACAAAATCGATGGCATCTCCGAAATCATCCCGATCAGCCCAGGAATTATCGGTGCTTTCCTGGTATTCCTCCCAGGTCCCATCCAATACCTGCGCATAACCATAGGCGGAGGAAGGACGAGGTCCGGGAAAAATCCATAAACAAGTGGTTCGAGGCGGCTTGGCGTCACCAATGTACTTCGATTCCTGGTGTAGGATCGCCATCATAACCGGAATGGGAATCCCCCATCTTTTGTAGGATTCCGCCGCATCGTCGTACCATTCATCATTTTCTCTGAAAATCTCGCAGATATTGTCGGGGTTTCTGGGTGGGTTAGTCGTTGCACAGCTACAAAGGGCACTGAACGTAATGCAGGCAAAAATTATTCTAAAGCGTTTAGGGAATAATAAAAACCTTCGCCTGTCTTTCATTCTCTATTTCCTTTTTTTGACCTCGTATGTCACTTCAACGGTCTCTTTAAATCCAGATGCCAACTTCAAAAAGGCAGAGGGTATCACCAGTTTTGAATCGGTTTTTCCCGAACCTGTAATGTTGTTGAGAGGAATGCCGGTGGTATAGATTGTCCGCATTCCTTCGAGAATTGTCTTGGGGCCACTGAGTTCGACAGCTGAAGGTTTAATTTGCACTCCAAAAAGGATCAAATCCGGGGGAAGTTTCCCCACCCAATCCGCCTGGACGGGCAGGTTTTTTTTGGAGCGGGTGTCTAGATTTACATCCACCACCATGGGTCTTACCTCCTTGAGGGAAAGTCCAGGAGGAATAGAAAGATTATCGTTGGTAATGGCAAACGTATTGGTCCCGTCAACTGCCTTGCCCAAATCCATCTTCACTCGGATCTGTTCGGGACGAATAGATTTCAAAAGCGCCCTTGACCCTCTTAGAAATAGCCGAACCGAAGTTGCCGAAGTGTTTAACAGTTCCATATCGGGTTTCTGGTTGGCATACTCAACGGGGATATCAAAAGTCTTAATGGAATCAAGCCCCCTGCTGATACTGAACCAGACAACAGAAACAATGAGAAGCGATACCAGCGCAGCGGTTCTCAATTCAATCTTTCTTCTCTTTAAAAATCGGCTTTGGTTTTCCCGAACGCCCAAGTGTTCATTGATGGCGTTAATCAACTGGTTTCTGCCATTTATATTAAGGACATTAAAGCCTCGGGTGATGGTAATGGTTCCTCTTTCCTCAGAAACAACAATCACCATTGCGTCGGTGGTTTCCGCCAATCCCGCCGCGGCCCTGTGACGGGTTCCATAAGCACTGGGAAAATCCGTTCGACTGGAAAGTGGTAGGATAACCCCGACTTCCACCACCCGGTTTTCTGAAACGATGGCCGCCCCATCATGGACGGGATTGTTAGGCCAAAAAATACTTTCGATCATCTCCTTGGAAACTTTGCCATCCCAAGGAACCCCCCGCTGAACAAATTCCTCCAGATCTTCTTTGCCCGGCAGAACAATAAGGGCCCCGATGCGTCTTTTCGCCAGATCAAAGACGCTTTCGGTAATGATTTCCACGGGGGTTTTCATGGGCTTTTGGGGTAGGCCCCAGAGAATCGCCCATATGTTTCGAGCGCGGAAGACGGATCTGATTTCGTTCCTGAAAACCACAATAACAATCAAAGCGGCAACAGCGATAATGCCCTCCATCATCCAACTGGTCAAAATGAGCCCCATGGATATGGCCAATCTTTGCAGAATCCATAAGAAAGCAATGCCCACCAGCACTCTGAAGGCATCGGTTCCGCGAAAAAGGGCGTAAAGCCGAAATAAAATATAGCTGTTAAACGCGATATCGATAAAGTCCTGCCATCGAATGCTCGATATAAAAATCAAGAGTTTCTGCAACACTGATCACTCCGTAACACTGAACCGCAGGGTTTTCAGAATTTTACCGTCAGAATCCAGTATTTCCACCCGCCAGGGACCCACGTCCATATTTCGAATGCTGATTTTGCTGAAACTGGACCACTTGGGTGTTTTGAGGCCCAGCTTGATTTCCTTTTCGGGCTGGTCCCGCTTAAACCAATGATGATAGATAACCGTCTTTTCGGGAACCGGATCAAACGCCGTGAAACAAAATACATTTCCATTTGCAACGCTGAAAATAACCGTCTCATTAACGGGTTCCAATTCTTCCAATCCCTCGCACATGACCGCTTGAACAAGGGTTAGTTGCGGCGGCTTTATAGGAAGGGGGCTCTCGCTTTTCGGCTCAGCATCGGCCCCTTGAATATTCTGGGCGAAAGAAAAAAGAACCGCAAAAAACCACCCTAAAAATATACTTCTGTTCCACATCCTTTTCATGGAAAATTTTCCTTGTCAGATGAAGATAATCCTAAATACTATTTTTGATAGTCAATTTATATAAGCAAATCTATCAACTTTGCAACCAATGGAAATAACTTTATTGGAAAATTTCCGTTAAACTGTGCATTAGAATACCAAAACCATCCTGAATTATCAATATGTGAATCGTTGTAACGGATGAAAATCTTTCGTACTTTTACCGGTAGACTTTGCTCGACTTCTATGGCACAATTCTTTGCCATCAACTCAATTGGTAATTGGAATCTGGTAATTGGAATCGCTGACAAGCTGACATCACTTCAAAATAGTGCCTTTAAAAATCCCCAAACCCAGGAGATGACCTCATGACCACTAAAACACCAACCCGGGAAGAAGCTTTCACCCTGCTTCGCAAATACAATCAGAGTGAAAGTCTCATCAAACACGCCCTGGCCGTTGAAGGTGTCATGCGCTACTTCGCAAGAAAACGAGGCGAAGATGAAGAAAAGTGGGGTGTTATCGGTCTGGTGCATGATCTGGACTACGAAAGATTCCCCAAAGAACACTGCTCTAAGAGTAAAGAAATTCTTGAGTCGATGAATTGGCCGGAGGAGTATGTCAGGGCCGTAATAAGCCACGGTTGGGGTATCTGCTCTCAGGTAGAACCCGTTACTGAACTTGAAAAAGTGCTCTATGCCATTGATGAATTAACAGGTCTGGTCGCCACGACCGCCTTGATCCGACCTTCAAAGAGTGTTTTGGATGTGAAACCCAAATCCGTCAAGAAAAAATGGAAGGACAAACGGTTTGCGGCAGGCGTTGACCGTTCTATCATTGAGAAAGGTGCGGAAATGCTGGGCCTTGAAATTTCCGATCTCATCCGGGACACGCTTTCAGGTATGCAGGAAGTGGCCGATGATATCGGTCTTGGCGGCACACCGGAAAGGGATGTGGAAAAATCATGAATCTGGCGCGATTTCCGAGAAGAACCTATACAATGGGGCAAACACCCCTTGAAAAGCTCCCACATTTTTCAAGGGCCGTCGGCGGGCCTGATATTTATATTAAAAGAGATGATCTTCTGGGCCTGACCGCGGGGGGGAACAAAACCCGGAAGCTGGAATTTCTGGTGGCCGATGCGCTGAAACATGGCGCCGACACCTTGATCACCTGTGGTGCCGTTCAGTCCAATCACTGTCGTCTGACCCTTTCAGCCGCGGTTAAAGAGGGGATGAAATGCCGACTGGTTTTAAAAGAGCTCATTCCCGGCAGTTATGATCCAAATGCCGGCGGCAACATTTTTCTGTTTCATCTCCTGGGAGCCGAAGAAATTGAGATTGTTTCCGATGAAACCGCCCTGAATTTTGCAACTCAGGAAACCATTAAATCTTTGGCGGAGAAAGGGCGAACCGGTTATGTGATTCCCATGGGCGGATCCAATGCCATTGGCGCCACCGGCTACGTGGCTTGCGCTCAGGAAATTCAAGACCAAATATTCCATCAAGGTACCCATATGGATGGTGTCGTTTGTGCCAGTGGAAGCGCGGGCACGCAGGCAGGCCTTGTCACCGGCATGGTGGGCTGCAATATGAACATCCCGGTCATCGGTATCAATGTGGGGGTTACGGAAAAAGGTCAGGAAGATGTGGTGTACCAATTGGTTTTGAAGACGGCTGAACATCTGAAAATCACGACCCCTGTGCCCCGCAGTGCCGTTATCTGTTTTGATGACTATATTGGACCGGGCTATTCCCTTCCCTCACCGGAAATGGCCCAGGCCGTAAGGCTACTGGCCGAAACAGAAGGCATCCTCCTCGATCCCGTCTATACCGGCAAAGCCATGGCGGGATTGATTGATCTTTGCAGACAAGGCTATTTCAAAAAAGGTCAGAACATCCTTTTTGTGCACACCGGAGGCGCAACAGCCCTGCCAGTTTACCAAAATTATCTTCTCGCCCAACAAAGCCCTCAAAACCTTTCTTAGGAGACGTCATCCCATTGTCCTTAGACGCCATTATTGTTGCGGAAGCCGGAAATTCCGGTTCCGCGGATATCATCCATGAACGGCTTCGCCTGGACGGTAAAGTTGCCACCGTACAGATCATTAAGAACTACCTCAAACACCAAGGGCGCGTTGTTCCCCCTGTTCAGGGAAGCGGGATTATGAACTGGGGCGCCGCATACCGATTAAACGGCATTTACCTTTTGTCCTACCTGCTAAAAGGGGGCCTTCAGGTACAGTTGATCGACCGCTATTTCAAAGAAAAAGATGCCTTCAAGAGCATGCTTTCGGAGAACCCCCGTGCAGTGGTCATCTCCACCACCTTTATTCGAAACAAACAGACGCTCCACAGGCTTGTGAAAGACATCCGTGACCAGGCACCGGACATTACCATCATTGCGGGAGGGCCCTTTGTAAACCTCTCATACCGGATGCTGCAGCGATCGAAGGAACCGGGCTATGAAACCCGCATGGCCGAAAATGATTTTCTTTTCTTTAAAAATGAGCAACCCAAGGTCGATCTATACATCACCGGCTTACAGGGTGAAGATATCCTTCTGGCGGCTTTGAAGCGAATCCGCCTTAATCGCCCGGTGGATGAACTGCCCAACACCGTTCGGTTTGAGGAAGGGGAATATTTTTTTTCAGAACAAAAAGATTATATTTTCGACAACTTGAACACATCCATTGTCTGGCAGTTGCTACCCGAAAAGATTTTCAAACATGGTGTGATACCATTGCAAACCAGTAAAGGATGCCCCTTCAAATGCGCCTTTTGCAACTTCACCAAAGACCGCAGGCTCATGTTCATCAAAAACCTGGACATGCTGTTGGAGGAGCTTAAGGCGGTTTCAGCGCGCGGCATTCGTTTCGTCCGCTTCACGGACGACAACTTCAGACATGGTACCGGAAATCTCAACGCCCTTTCGCGACGGTTGATTGAGGAGAGCGTTTCACTTAAATGGATGACCATGGTTCGGGCGAGCGCACTCGAGGGCGCGGATTTTGAACTGCTGAAAGAATCCGGCTGTATTGAAGTACTCCTTGGCCTGGAATCCGCCGACCCCCAAATCCTTAAAAACATGAATAAAAAAGCCGACGCAGGGCTTTACGCCAGCGTTGTGAAACGTCTCCTCGCCGCGGGGATTGACGTATCCTGCTATTTTTTATTTGGTTTTCCTGGAGAAACCCATCAAACCGTTCAAAGAACCCTCGATTTTATAAGGCGCATCGAATACCCGGAACTTCCGGGCACCCTTTCATGGGCGCTTTTCCCCTTCAGTCTGGCGCCGCTGAGTCCCGTTTATGAGCCCGAAATGCGTGAAAAATATGGTTTGACAGGCTACATGGACACATGGCAACACCGCACCATGGCATCAAAGGACGTCATGGGACATATCAGGAGGGTTTTCGGCGCCCTTGATCACTCCTGCCCCATGTACCGAAACGACAACCTTCAAATGCTCCACGACGACCTTTCACCGGCCCGGCGAAAACGGTTGTTCCTGGCCCGTCACCGACTTGCAAAACGCGCAATGGTAAAACCACTTTCTCAGAGGGAAATCATGGAAACATTTGCTTTTGCTTTTCAGTGATCTCAAGGGGGAGTTTTGAATTCCCCGCAAGTTGACATTTTCTAATTTTCTGTGATAAAAGCCTGCATCAAGAAATGACCATCAACCAAGAACAAGCAAAGGAGTTTCCATATGCGACACCCACTTACAAACACCATCGCCCTTCTGAGCATCCTGGTCCTTCTGGCCGGGTGTTCATTTTCTTATTCCAGTGGTGCATCCAGTGATTCAAGTGGCACATCAAGCGATTCCAGCAAATCCAGTTCAGCCTCTTCAGGTGGATCGGAATCAGATCCGAAAGATGCCAAAGAGGCCTTTATGAGTGATGTCAGCACCTACACCACCAGCGCCGCCAAAGGTGATGACGCCCAGGCCTACATGCAGGAACTGGGCAGCATTGCCAAACGGCACGGCATCACTGATTGGGAGCGGGACACCGGCACCTACAATGCCATCGGCACCGGCCTCAGGCGCGCCGGCATCACCCGGGATGAAGTGAAGAACGTCTATTTCATTCAAGCCCTGGCCGCAAAAGAAAAAAATGCCCTCGTTCTTATTCTTGAAAGCTACCAGCCTTGAACTTGAAACTGGAAATTGGAAATTCGGCTTCGCATTGGAAACCTTGCCCCACTTTCCAGTTTTGGTTTTCTAATTTCACTGATGAAATGTGATGCATTCGTAAAAAGTCGAAAATGCTCTTTTTCCGTCATTCCGGCGAAAGCCGGAATCCAGTGTTATCAGGTGCTTAGAAAAGCACTGGACCCCGTTTTTCAACGGGGTGACGACTTTTTACGAGACCGTCAAATGTGGTTATTCCGAAAATCTTTATTTCGTGCCCTTTTTATCGGGTCTATTTTCATACAGCAGGTATTTTTCCTTTGGCCCGTCCCTGCAGTAAGCTCCCCTTTACCCCCTTCACCAACTTTTCAATTTATCTATATCGATGCCAATGTGGGCGGCTCCAGCGGAGGGCACAGCGCCCTGAAAATCGGCAACACCGTCTATCACTTTCAATATTTCCCTGACGGGCTGTTTAAGCTCGTTCGAGAGCGATGGTCTTATTTCCGGTATATTTATAATGATTTGGAAAACCGAACCCTATACGTGGCCAACATTCATATTGAGAACCGCAATCTTTCGTCGCTTAAGGAGTATTTAGACCGGTACTATCTGATCCAGGAAGCCCATATGACGCGCCATAGGGAGCTTTTAGCGGACACCGCTTTTTTAAATGATATCAGTTGTGGCCATTTTCGTATGACCCTCAATGGCTTGGGGTTGTTTTCCCTCGAAGGCCCCTCCGATAAGGTTAGTGCCCTTCTTCGATCCGCAATCTACAATACCTATGGCGCAAGCTATTTGAAACACACCATCGAAACCCTGGACCACCGATTGTCACAGATACCCCTTACGGTCTCCAGTGTAGGTTCTGTTGACATCAGAAGTGATTACTATCCCCCGCCGCTTGCCGGTTTATCCAGAAAATACGCTGAAAATCGGCTCAAGCGAACAGCCCTTGAAGTTTTAGATCGGGCGCTGCCCCTTCAAAAAGTCGAACTGATCGATATGGACCAATTTGTCCGCCCCGGTGACAGAAGCGGATTGACCCAAAATGAGAAGGAAAAACTTTCGGCCTATGCACAACTCCTCAAGGAATCCGTCATTCAATTGACGTTTTCCAGCCGACCGGACTGGGGATATCCTTTACTGTTGGCCAATGCCAGATATCAGGCGGTCATGTGGTCCCTGAAACGAAACCGGCTTTGCCTGCTGGACCCTTTTCCTGAGTCCGCTAAATCCATTTCGCCCCAAACCTTACAGGAAGACCCCACCGTAACATCAAAGCTGGCGGACCGTGCATGGCAAAAGTACTGGGACATTCGCCAAAGCACCTTCGCTGAAGGGCCATTGGACGAACGAACCTATAACCGTTTAGAGGAGGGCGCCGGACGGTTTGCCGAGTTGGAGAACGGGCGTTTAACCGGCACCGCCATTCGCGTCGCCTACGGCAGACTGCTACCATCTCGGTCCGGAATGGCCCCTCTGCCGGCTCCCTACCTTTCAGAACAAGATATCAATCAATCACTGAGCAAGGCCCGTTTGAACCAGGAAATCTACAATGATCGATTAAAGCGATGCTATCCCTATCATTTGATCGAACACAATTGTGCCACCGAACTCATTCGAAATATGAATGCCCCATTTCAAAAAGAAGACCGGATAACAGATGCGATGGGCGGAAAAATCCTGCCGGGGGAAGATTTTGGGTTTATCCCTTTCCAACTGTTTGGCCTTGTGGAAGACCGTTTTCAGGTCACTAAAATTGAGGTACTGCCCGGTTACAGAAAACGGATGTTGGTGCGGAACAAACAGAATGACCCTGATGACTACGGCATCTATTTTCGAGAGTGCAATACCCTTACCTCAACCCTGTACCAGGGTACCGAAGGGGATACCCCTTTTATTTTTTTTACCGATGACGTGGTCTGGATTCGGCCATTCTATGGGGCCGTCAATGGGGTCTACGGATTGATGACAGCAGCATTGGGAATCTTCACACTCCCGATGGATGGTGGTGATTTATCGATGGCAGGCCTTAAGGGCGCTTTGTACAGCCTGCCCGAATTTTTTTTCTTTAACATTCGCAAGGGAAGTTTCAATTATGTGGAGGACCCTTCCGATTCCGAAGGCAAACACCTGGAACGCTCCGCCCCGGCATTTGATCGGCACGTGTCCCCCTGAACAGAAATAATGACCTTGCAAACATCTTTTCGTTAATGTTAAAAAATGCTAAAAATACATGCGAACCTGTTTGATATGCAAAAGCCTAAGAAAAGCAACCGATGAATGTAACTGATCAAGAACTGATGCGTTTTGTAAATATGAATGACCCGTGGAGCGTTCTTAAGGAGGTCAAAACGACAGTTTCCCTGGTTTTTCCCAACTTTGATTTCGAAACCATTGATCTTGTCTTCAGTGATTTTTTGAACCTGTTCGCTGGAAATTACCCAGGCTACCGCGGATGCAACACCCGCTATCACGACTTGAAACACACCACCGATACTTTCATAGCGCTCGCCAGGTTGATTCACGGCGCCGCTAAAGCGGGGCTGGAAATTACCAGACAAGGAACTTCCCTGGCCCTGGTCAGTGCGCTGATGCACGATACCGGATACATCCAAGCCATTGATGATATAAATGGAACGGGTGCGAAATACACCCTTAATCATGTGGATTTAAGCATTGATTTCATGTCAAATTATTTTAATGAGAAGGGTTACCCCAGGGAAGATTTTATTTACTGCCGGAACATCGTCAGTTGCACCGGTCTTGACGTGGGCCTTGAAGGCATTCAGTTTTTAAATTCTGAAAACGAACACCTGGGCAAAATGCTGGGAACAGCGGATCTCCAAGGGCAAATGGCGGACCGAGAGTACCTGGAAAAGCTCATTTACTTGTACCGCGAATTCCGTGAGGGTGGGGTTGCCGGTTACGAGAGCGAATTGGATCTGCTGAAGAAAACACCGCGTTTTTACCGAACAACCCTTAAGCGTTTTGAAGAAGAGCTGGGTGGGGTCTGGCGGTATATGCAGCACCATTTCAGATTCCGCTGGGGCCTGGATGAAGACCCTTACAAGACCGCCATTGAAGGGCATATCGCCTACCTTGAAAAAACCCTTCTAAATCACTCAAACAACTACAGCGAATACCTGCGACGGGGTTGTCTGAATCCAGTCCGGCTCATCAATAGCTGTTAACGCATTCAATATAGGCTTCCCTGTCCATTTTTCCGACACCGCACCAGTAGGCCGGCCAGGTGATGTCGTTGATAATGTTGGCATCATCGTGTCCTGAGTAATAAAACCGCGCGTAATTTTCCCGATCATCGACATCGATTCTCATTTTCGGGTAGAGGTCAACCAGGGACTCCTCCAGTGGCGTCTTCATTGAATAGGCCTCACTGAAAACATAATAAGTGCTGAAATCCGGTGACGAAAGCGCCAGATCGCAGTTGACAGAACGGTAATCAAGCGGTTTCCAGTCTTCTCCCCGAAGGGTCACGATCCGGAATGCCGGGTTGTTTCCATACTGAGGGCTGACGGCAGGCGCATTAATGGCAGGCCTATAGGATTCTCCGTCACGTTCAAGGATGAGACGGTATTCATCCATATGGGTATGACCGGAAAAAATAGTGCTGATCACACTGGCGTAGCGATCGCATATTTCGAGAAACCGGTTTTGACACGAAGCCTTCCAGAACACATCCGCATCGGAAATTTTTCCATCCCCGTCCATATAGCTTTTGACCGTACTGTAAATGCTCATACCGGGAGGAATGTGCACAACCATAAAAACCTGTTTGCGGTCCTTTTGGGCTTTCTCAAGAACCTGCTCCAGCCAGTCGAGTTCCGTCGTGGCGATGTTATTGTCCGAAGCCGAGCAGTCATTGCTCCCGTGCTGTGAAAAAAACACGGTGTTCATGCACACGAATAAAACTTTCGCGCCAAGGGGCTCCGCAACGAAGTATCCCCCGGCCGTATAAGTACTAAAATAGTTTTCCCAATCAGCTTCCCCGAGAAGAAACATATTGTAAAATGCCTCGGCCGTATCGGCCAGAAAATCACCGCCCGGGACCAGCAGGTAGTCACCGGCATAGGAATCATTGTTGCCCAGGGTAAACATTACCGGAACATTACCAAATCGTTCACGAACCTGGGTTGCGAAAAACACCACGGTTTTGTAGACGAAAGAACGCAGTGCCTCTTGATCTTCTTCACCGTAGAGTTCAAAAAATGTTTTGGGGAAATTGTGAGCCAGAATGTCACCTGGGAAAATCGCCGCCTGGCCGTCTTTAATCTCCTGAGAAGCCGCGTCCAGCGCCTTTTTCAAAAGGGGATAATTGGTTTCCTGGCCCCATGATGAAAGATCGGTCACACTGGAACGCTCAAAAATATCCACCCATTCTTCTACCGGAGAATTGACCAGATCGTCGAAAATAGTCACATCATAAAAGGGCGTGAAATGAACATCAGAGAAGATCACAAGTGGCACTTTCGACTGTGACGCCGTCTTTTCGGAAGAATCCCTGCCACAACCCACCAACAACAGCATCAGCAGGAGGCTAAGCATCCATACGACATGGTAACGGCACTTTTTTAACATCGGCATGGTTTTCACTTATCCCCTCTCATCCACATATTCAACCAGACCCCGCACCACTTTTTCAGCATCCCGCTGGCGCAATTCCTCATACCTCAAAGCCCAGGCATGATCCGTATAGGCCAGATTCCGCAACTCCAGCACCACCCTGATGGGGGCCGGATTGTTTCTCAGCACATAGAGGTTTTGACCACGAATGAACGTACCCGCTCCCAGAAAAGACTGCATAAATTTTGCGAATTGCTTGGAAGCGCCATCCGGCTTCCCGGTCCTTCTGCTTTGATAATACAACACCAGCGGGGCATTGGGGGCGCTGTGATCGATATCCGCATGAAAAGAGAGAAAAATGCGCCGGTTCCGAGGGACATTCTTGAAGGCATTGTTGGCAATGCTGATGCGGCATGAGAGGTTTCCGTTACGCCCGCCCTTCGGCCAATGCCCCCTTATGTTCCCTTTGTTGTACGCCTTACTGTTATAAACCTCATTTTTTTCATTGACAAAAGTCCGAACCGGCGGGTCGGAATGACGAATCACATGATTGGGGCTCAAGAGCGTCAGGGTCACGTCGGCCCCGTGAAGGCGAAGCATGACGTATACCCGCAAGGCAATGTCGTACACGTATTCATCTTCAACCACATAAACCTTGTCACCGTTGCCATCGAGGTTGGCCACCACTGCGCCCGGATCCAGACCGCCGTGCCCCGGATCCAGAACAATATGCCATCCTTTCAAGCGGTCACTCAGACGCCCCATGCGGGAAATTTTTTGATCGATGGCCGCCTGGAGCTTTCGAGCCCGTAAAAAGGTGTTCCACAGTGAGAGGGGGGCATTTTCATAATACCGGCGGTTTTTCTGGCGGGATGCCCTTGGGCGGCTGCCGTAATAGGGACCGTTACCGATTTTGATCTTCTTGAATCCACCGGAGGACCCCATAAGATCTTCCCAGTTGATCTCAGTGATTTTGAGCCATTCCGTTCCTTTGTTCAGCAGGGGATTGACTTTCAGCAGATCCCCAGGATGAATCAGCGCGGTGCGCATATTGTTCATGCGTTTCAGATCTGCCACGCTCATCTGGTGGAGACGAGCAATCCTGCCCAGGTAATCGCCCTTCTTGACCGTGTAGGTACCAAAAGACTTGGGCGGCTTGGCCCCCAACTGGAGTTCCTGACCTGGATAAATCCGGTCGGAGGTCAACCCGTTCAGCGCTTTGATATCCGCCACCGTCATGCCATAGGCCTGAGCCACTTCCCACAGTGCATCTCCCCTTTCAACAACATAAATATGGGGTTTGGTCGCTTTGAGACGCAGTTCCTGACCCACCATAATTTTAGTGCCGTCAATATCGTTGATGCGCTTTATGTCGGATACATCCGTTCGGTATTTCAAAGCAATTGAAGACAATGTTTCTCCCGAACGTACCACATGAACCGCCTCATCCAGTGAAGAGGGGCGCAACTGAAGGGTCTGTCCCGGAAAAATCCGGTCCGCTTTCAGACCGTTGAGCTGCCTTAAAAGACTCACAGGCACATCGAAACGCTCTGCAATGGCGGACAAATTGTCCCCCGGCCGGACCTTGTATTCAAACAGCTCATCTTCAGTTTCTTCGGCGGCTTCTTTTTCTTCAGTTTGTTTTTCTTCGCTTTCTTTTTCTGGGATTTCGCTCAGTCTAAGGGACATGCCGGGGGTAATGACATCCGTTTTTAAACCATTTCGCTTTTTGATTTCGGAAATGGAAACGTCGTATCGTCTCGCGATATCCCAGAGAGATTCCCCCTTTTCAACCACATGAACGGAAGGTTTCTGATCCGGAGCTTGAACCGAAGCCAGTTTGAGCTTTTGACCCGTATAGATGCGATCATCTGAAAGGCGGTTGAGCTCTCGCAGCCTGGAGACGGAGATGGTTGATTGAAGGGCTATTTCCGAAAGGGTATCGCCGCTTTTGACGATGTAAAAACGGGGGGGAGCAGATTCTATCCTGAGGCGCTGCCCTTCAAAGATTTTATCATTCGATAACCTGTTACGCTTTCGCAAAGCCTTCAGGGAAACCTTATAACGCAGGGCAATCTCACCCAATGTGTCCCCTTTTTTGACGGTATAGATAAACCCTGAACCGGTTTCCCCTGCTTGAACATATAGAATTTGTCCCCGAAAAAGGGGGATCATTGAAGTTGTTGAAAGAAAGAAGACAAAGAAAAACAGGCGAGCGGTCCTGAAACGGTGAGAATGTGGCAGAAAGTGGACTGAGTTCATATTATGGCGTTGGGTCGCTGAAAATGAAGAAATTGTCCGGTTAAGCTCTCCTACCATGAAAAGGTTTCACAGGCAATAAATATTCCGAAATTAAGATGGAATTGAAAAATCCCGAAACCCATAAGTTTAGAGCATCATTTTGAGAACCAATTCATCTTGTCTCCTGAAAATCTAAAGATCCGAAATCTTTATATGAAGCGTCCCATAGAACCATTTTTTTTGAATTCATTGATTTTCGACCAATGTTGAATTATGATTTGTACGCATTGCGTTGCATGTCTGTGAGCCATGGGGAAATGGAAGGACAGTGATTATGGGCCTTAAGAAAATGAAGTTCATCATCGACAGCGATCTGGACAATGTCCCCCTTATCGGCATATCAATCAATAAGTTATGTTCCCTAACCCCCTTTTCAGAAAGGATGGCCTTTCAGATGGAGCTCTGTGTTGTCGAGGCCGTCACCAATTGCATTAAACACGCTTACAAGAATGACTCTGCTCAAAAGGTTGAAGTTGTCTTTAGTCTCTCACCGGAGGAACTGGTTCTGGATATCTATGACAGCGGGATACCAATGGAAATAAAAATGCTCGAGCAAGCGGATATGAAGTCTCTTGAGGTCGATCCTAAAGACCTCGAAAATATTGCGGAAGGAGGAAGAGGGCTTCCCATTATCAAAGAGGTAATGGATAGTGTTGCCTATGAATCGAAGGAAGGAATGAATTGTCTCACTATGAAAAAGAAATTGACCCGGCAGTGAGCGACATCGCTCCAAAACCCGCGGATTTCGGCTTGCCTAAAAATATAGTACAAAGCGGAGGAATTGGAATGGAAATTGTGGACGAGAAAATGGCTGGAGTTAACGTGCTGAGACTTGAGGGAAGGCTGGATGCCCCTTCAGCAAAAGACTTCAAAGAAAAGGTCGGTGAGCTTGTCCAGGAAAAGAGGCTTAACCTTGTCATTGATATGGCGGCCATTGATTTTATCGACAGTTCTGGGTTGGGCAGCCTTGTCTCCGCCCTCCGGTCCGTCAACAAGCTGAGGGGTGAAATAAAGATTGCCTCTCTCCAAGATCAGGTGCGGGCTATCTTTGAACTGACACGCTTGCATCGCATCTTTGAAATTTTCGACGAGAGAGAAGATGCTATAAAGAGTTTTTGAAAGGGAATAGCGGTTACTGAAAACCCGACTGAACGTATGGCCTATTGTTTCCCTTTTTTCTCGAATAATGACTTCCGATAGGTAGCCGGGTGCGAAGCGGCTACTTCAAACGAGACGGGGTGTGTAAGTGTCTGTGATAAATCAATTGATGTCTGAGTCAGAAGTACCCGTGGTGATTTCGGATCAACGTGGGATCATTACCCATATCAATGAACCCTTTGGGAAGGTATTTCACTGGAGAATGGAAGATCTCATCGGGAAAGCGCTCGTGGTCTTGATTCCCCCGAACCTGAGAGACGCACATCAGATGGGTTTCTCCCGATTTTATGTGACCGGAAGCGGAACACTCCTGGACCGGGCCCTGGATCTGAAGGTTCTTACCGGAGACGGGAAAGAGAGATTGGCCGAACATACCATTTCCGCGGAAAAGATTGGCGGGGAGTGGGTATTGGGGGCCAGAATACGGCCCCTGTAATTTTTTGTACCGTGGCATAGGGATCTCCTAATCGTGAACAACGATTTCATTTCTCAAATCAATAGCCTGCGTTCCACTCTGGGAAAGATGGAGGTGGCCCTGGGGTCCATATCCGACGCGATCGTCTGGACGGATGAGACCGGCCGGATCCAGTGGTGCAACGCCGCCTTCGACCGTCTCATTGGAAAACCCCACATCACCATCCTAGGCGCTCTTATTGTGGATCTTATGCCGCTTAAAGAGCATGGCACATCCATGCCCGGCAAGGCCCATCCAATCAGCCTAATCCTGGACAAAAAAACCGATAAATCAGGCTATTACGAATTCATGCGTGGGGATCGGACCAAACAGCTTCAAATCGTGGGCCGGTATGTGGAGGTGAGTCCGACAGAACCATCCGTTGTGGTCGTTGTGCGAGACATGACCGGGGTCAAGGAAATAGAACAGGTCAGGCTACAGAGCAGGGCCCTGGAAGCTACGGCCAATGCCATCGTGATCACGGATCAGGAAGGATTGGTGATCTGGTTTAACCGGGCCTTTACCAGCCTCACAGGGTATTTTCTGGATGAAGTCTATGGGAAAACGCTCAATTTTCTCAAATCGGGAGAACATGATAACGGTTTTTACGAAAATCTTTGGGAAACCATCCTTTCCGGAAGGATATGGGAAGGCGAAACCGTCAACCGAAAGAAGGACGGGTGCCTGTACACGGAGCACCAGATGATCACGCCCGTTCGAAATGAAGATGGTGAAATCACCCATTTTATAGCCATCAAACAGGACATCAGCGACCGTAAAGAGGCAGAGGCAGCACTGAAAGACAGTGAGTCCCGCATCCGGGCCATTGTAAATACTGCTGTGGATGGGATCATTACCGCCAATGACCGGGGTATTATCCAGTCGTTCAACCCAGCCGCCGAAAAGCTCTTCGGTTACACCCAGGAAGAGGTCATCGGCAAGAATCTCAACACCCTGATGCCCTCCCCCTACAGGGAGGAACATAATACTTATCTGGCTAACTATCGTGCGACCGGGATTCGAAAAGTGATCGGCAAGGGTCGCGAGGCCGTGGCACGTCGCAAGGATGGGACCACCTTTCCCATGGATCTCGCGGTCAGTGAGATGCGTCTTGGCAAACAGCGGATATTTACCGGCATTGTTCGTGATATTACACAACGTAAAGAGTTTGAAAAACAGATCCTGGAGGCCAAAGAGGCCGCCGAAAAGGCCAACCAGGCCAAAAGCGAATTCCTGGCCAATATGAGCCACGAAATCCGAACCCCCATGAACAGCATCATGGGATTCACCGAAATCCTGCTGGATGAAGAGCTCTCGGCAGAGCATCGGGAGTTGTTAGAGACCATTCGGAAAAGCGCCAACAGGTTACTTAATTTGATTAATGACATTCTGGATCTCAGTAAGATCGAGGCCAACAGCTTGGAGTTGGAAAAGATCCCCTTCGATTTGAAAAGTCTTGTGCTGGATGTGTGTCAGGTGATCCGTCCCCTGGTGGGTGAAAAACCCATAAAGATCCGGAGCGACATCCAGGACACACCGTGGGATGTTTTGACCGGGGACCCGACCCGGATCAGACAGGTGCTTTTGAATCTGCTCGGCAACGCCGTCAAATTCACCGAAAAGGGCGAGGTTCGGACGTCGGTACGGTTTTTAGAGGAATCCGATGACCATATCATGGTAGAGATCGCCGTAAGCGATACCGGGGTGGGTATTTCAGAAGAGACCCTCGAGACCATTTTCGCCGCTTTTACCCAGGCAGATGGTTCTACCACACGAAAGTATGGCGGTACCGGGTTGGGGTTGACCATATCCCAGCGCCTTATTCGCTTGATGGGGAGTGAAATAACGGTGGAGAGCCACGAGGGTATGGGTACCACATTCAGATTTGAAATTCGCTTGGAAAAGGGGGAGAAGTCTCACCATGCCGGCACAGAAGCTACGCATCCCGCTCCCCCCGTTGAATTAAAGGAGCTCAAGATCCTGCTTGCGGAAGACGATACGGTCAGCCAGAAACTCGCCATATTGATCCTCGAAAAGATGGGGCACAAGGTGGATCTTGCCATAAATGGGACCCGGGCCCAGGAGATGGGAAAAGCGCACAGGTATGATATTATTCTGATGGATATACAGATGCCTGAAATGGGAGGGATCGAGGCAACGAAAAAACTGCGTCTGGCAGGCGTCAGGACGCCGATTATAGCCATGACGGCCAGTGTCATGCAGGATGAACGGAGGAGTTTTGTCGAGGCGGGAATGGACGATTATGTAGCCAAACCGATCAAACGGGAAATTCTCCGGGAGGTTCTCAACCGGCACGCGGGTCCAAAGCTTTCTATCGAGGCAACAAATGATTCGATGCTGCCTTCATCCGAGACGGTTAGAGAGGAGCTGGGGCTGGACCCGGAGGAGTATCGGGAGATCCTTATGGGCTTTTTTGAAGACCAAAAGAAGGGAATGGAAGAACTTGAGGACGCACTGTCTCAGGGAGATACAGAGCTGATTGCCAGGTTGGCCCATAAGATGAAGGGGAGTGCCCTGAATCTACGTCTGGATGCAATGGCCCAGCCTGCCGCCAGCATTGAAAAAGCCGCAAAGGAAGGTGAGTGGTCCGAAATACCCGGTCATTGGGATGCGCTTAGCCGGGGATTTGAAATGCTTCGTGGAGAGGGGAAGAGAGATGGAACCCGTATCTGAAACGATTCTTGTTGTTGATGATGACAAAACCAACCGGAACCTGCTCTCTATCATCTTGAAAAAAGCAGAATACCGGGTGATAGAAGCCGAGGACGGCCGGGATGCTCTGAAAAAAGCATTGGAAACACCCGTGGATCTGGTTCTCCTGGATATCATGATGCCAAATATGGACGGTTATGAGGCCTGCAGGCGGATGAAGGAAGAACCCGGCACGAAGGATATCCCCGTTATCTTCCTTTCGGCAAAAGCAGAGACCAGGGATAAAATCATGGGGCTGGAGAGCGGTGCCGCCGATTATGTGACCAAGCCGTTTAACAAGGGCGAAGTTCTGGCACGTGTCAGAAGCCAGTTGCGTATCCGAAACCTGACCAGGGAAGTAGTAGAGAAACAAAAACGCTTGGACAACGATTTAAAGGTAGCCGCGGGGATCCAGAAAAGTCTGCTCCCCAGCAGAGAAGTGCCGGAGGACTCGCCACTGAAGTGGGTGTGGCGGTTCAAACCCTGTGAGGAAATTGGTGGCGATATCTTCAACATACTGCGTCTCGATGAGACCCATTACGCCGTCTACATGCTCGATGTAAGCGGTCATGGTGTCGCGTCCGCATTAGTAACGGTTTCGGCTTCACAGATGCTCCAGCCCCACGCAAACACCCTTTTGAGAAAAAATTGCGGAAAAGGACTGGGAAACGAAATAATTTCCCCCGTTGATGTGGTGAAAGAGCTGGATAACGAATACCCGATGGAACGTTTTGATAAATACTTTACACTTGTTTACATGTTGATTGATACGGAAAAGGGACTGCTGAGATACTGCAACGCCGGACATCCCTCGCCCGTCCTGTTTCGGGCGGATGGAACCACCGAAAAGCTTGAAAAGGGTGGGCCAATGGTAGGCCTCCAGGGTGCCCTGCCCTTTGAGGAAGGTGAAATAGAGCTGGCTTCCGGAGACAGAGTCATCCTTTACACGGACGGTGTTGTAGAATATGAAAAGACGGACATGGATTTCTATGGTGAAGAACGGTTCAATGATGCTATCACAAGGTCAGCAGGAGTCCGCATCGATGCGTTTCTGGATGACTTAATGGAAGACCTGGCGACCTTCGGAGAGGGCGCTCCGCCCCGGGATGATATAACCCTGTTGGCCTTTGAATACAGGGGGAGGCCCAACGCCTAGCGACATTGACCGTGGGTAAAATCGATGGTTTTGGAGGGTATATAACATGAACGTACTGGTAACGGGTGGGGCAGGATATATCGGAAGTTTCATCACTCATATGCTGACGGAAAGGGGATATAAACCGATCGTCCTCGATAATCTTTCTCTGGGCCACCGGGAGGCCGTGGGCACCGGTATAGAACTCATTGAGGGTGACCTGTCGGACAGGGGCTTGCTAGACCGGACGTTTAAGTCCGCCCGGGTCGATGCGGTGATGCACTTTGCCGCCTTTTCCGCAGTCGGAGAATCCATGGAAGACCCCTTAAGTTATTATCACAACAACGTGGCCAACACGGTCAACCTGCTTGGGGCCATGAAAGAAGCCGGGATTCAGCATTTTATATTTTCATCTAGCGCGGCGGTTTACGGCAACCCGAAAGATATCCCCATAAAAGAGGCTCATCCCCAAGAGCCGATAAATCCCTATGGGCGTGCCAAGAGCATTGTCGAGCGGATTCTGGAGGATGCATCCCGGGCATACGGCTCCAGGTACGTCTCTTTAAGATATTTTAATGCGGCCGGCGCCGCCCCTGATGGCCATATGGGTGAAGACCATCGTAAAGAGACCCATCTCATCCCGCTGGTGCTGAAGTCGATTTTAGGTGAAGCGGCCGGAGGCCGACCCCTCCATGTCTTTGGGACGGACTATGATACCCCCGACGGTACCTGTATCAGGGATTATATCCACGTGCTCGATCTGGGTGAGGCCCATATTCTTGCGCTGGAATATCTGGCAGGCGGTGGAGAAAGCGAGATATTCAATCTGGGAAACGGCAGGGGTTTTTCCGTGTCAGAGGTCATCGGGACGGCAGAAGAGGTGACCGGCAGGTCTGTGCCGGTTGTCCATGGGGAAAGAAGGGCCGGAGATCCACCCGTTCTGGTGGCAGGATCTGAAAAGATCTCACAAAGGCTGGGATGGAAGCCGCAATTTCCGGAACTGAAAGCCATTGTGGAAACTGCCTGGAAATGGCATTCAAGTCATCCTGAAGGATATGGGAGGTGAGTTCCGATTTTGGATTTTGGATTGCATCATGCGAAATGGGGAGGTA
>JGI11705J14877_10000226_pt1 | contig 35787 bp, 25 predicted proteins | sample Etolaghawater15m_FD_14877 | JGI IMG/M metagenome (IMG submission 14877) | reverse complement strand
ACCTTTTTTAAAACCATATATCTGGGAAACTCTATGCCTTCAGTAAAAGTAAAGGATAACGAGCCTTTCGATTTTGCGCTACGTCGTTTCAAGCGCGCCTGCGAAAAGGCCGGTGTTCTGACCGAAACCCGCCGCCGCCAGCACTACGAAAAACCCACCTCTGTACGCAAGCGTAAAGCCGCTGCAGCAGTCAAGCGCAACTTCAAGCGCATGATCAAAGAGGTTGGCAACAGAAGGCGCATGTACTGATCGAGGATCGAATGGCCGACTCCGCACTCAAATCTCGCCTGACCGACGACATGAAATCCGCCATGAAAAGTGGCGACAAGCCCCGGCTGGCCGTCATTCGCATGATGCTGGCCGCCATCAAGCAGGTTGAGGTTGATGAACGCATTGATCTGGATGATGCCCGCATCACCGCCGTGCTTGATAAAATGGCCAAGCAGCGCCGCGAATCAATCGTTCAATTTGAGAAAGGCGGCCGTCAGGATCTGATTGATACCGAGCTTGCCGAACTGGACATCATTCAGGACTATCTGCCGGAAGCACTCGGCGATGACGAGATTGAAACCCTGATCAGCAATGCACTGCAACAGTGCGGCGCCACCGAGATCAAGCAGATGGGTCAGGTCATGGGTATACTGAAACCGCAGCTTCAGGGACGCGCCGACATGGGCAAGGTCGGCCAACTGGTCAGAAGCCGGCTCAACTAACTTCTACAGCGACTATTCCGACGATGGCTAACGTATTTCAGTTTCTCGACGTTCAGCGTAGCGACCCGTTTAAAAAACCCGCAGCCGATCGCATTCGGGAATTTGCCGAGATATACCACAATTTCGATGTGCAGCAGGCCGCACAACAGGCCGACCGCTGTCTCGAATGCGGCAATCCCTACTGCGAATGGAAATGCCCGGTACACAATTTCATTCCTAACTGGTTAAAACTGGTTGCCGAGGGCAATCTCGCCGAAGCTGTCGAGATGTCGCACAAAACCAACACGCTGCCCGAAGTCTGCGGTCGCGTCTGCCCACAAGACCGCCTGTGCGAAGGCGCCTGCACCCTGGCCACCGGCTTTGGCGCGGTGACCATTGGCTCTATCGAAAAATTCATTACCGACACGGCGCTGGACAGTGGCTGGAAACCCGACATGAGCAATGTCGAGGATACCGGCAAAACAGTCGCCATTATCGGCGCTGGACCCGCCGGACTGGGCTGTGCCGATGTGCTCGCGCGAAATGGCGTCAAGGCCGTTGTGTACGACCGGCATCCTGAAATCGGCGGCCTGCTGACCTTCGGCATTCCGCCATTCAAGCTGGAAAAAGAAGTCATGTCGCGCCGTCGCGATCTATTTGAAGGCATGGGCATTGAATTTCGCCTGAATACCGAGGTAGGCACCGACGTTCAACTGAGCGACATCATCAATGAATACGATGCCGTATTCATGGGCATGGGCACCTACACCTACATGAAGGGCGGCTTTCCCGGTGAAGACAAACCCGGCGTCTACGACGCACTGCCGTACCTGATCTCCAATATCCACAACGAAATCGACTTCGACACCTCGAACAAACCGGATTTCATCAGCATGAGCGATAAAAACGTCGTTGTGCTGGGCGGCGGTGACACGGCCATGGACTGCAATCGCACGGCGATTCGCCAGGGCGCCAATCGCGTCACCTGCGTGTATCGCCGCGACGAGGCCAACATGCCCGGCTCCGTTCGCGAAGTCGCCAACGCCAGGGAAGAAGGCGTGAATTTTCTGTTCAACCGGCAGCCGGTTGAAATCATCGGCGACGACCATGTCGAAGGCATCAAGGTCGTCACCACTGAACTCGGCGAACCCGATGAGCGCGGCCGCCGCCGCCCGGTGGTGGTCGAGGGCTCGGAAGAAATCATTCCCGCCGACGCAGTGCTGGTTGCGTTCGGCTTCCGCCCCAACCCGCCCGACTGGCTCGCCGACCTGCAGGTATCACTTGACGATGGCAAGCGCGTCATAGCGGCCGAACATGGCGAGTTCCCATTTCAGACCAGCAATCCAAAGATTTTCGCGGGCGGCGACATGGTTCGCGGCTCCGATCTGGTAGTCACCGCAATCTACGAGGGGCGTATTGCAGCAGAGGGCATAATCGACTACCTCCAGGTATAACAACGAGAAAATATCACCATGGGATTCCCCGAACTGAAGAATGATCTATATCTAAGAGCGCTACTCAAACAGGACACCGACACCACACCGGTTTGGATCATGCGCCAGGCCGGTCGTTATCTTCCCGAATACCGCGAAACCCGGGCCCAGGCCGGTGACTTTCTCACCCTGTGCAAAACACCCGATCTGGCCTGCGAGGTCACCTTGCAACCCCTGCGCCGCTTTGAACTCGACGCCGCCATACTGTTCTCTGACATTCTGACCGTGCCCGACGCCATGGATCTGGGCCTGTATTTCAGCACCGGAGAAGGCCCGCGCTTTGAACGCCCGGTGCGCAGCCAGGGCGATATCGACAAATTGTTCGTACCCGATCCCAACGACACACTCAGGTACGTCATGGACGCGGTTACCCTCATCCGCCACGAACTGGGCGGCAAGGTGCCATTGATCGGCTTCAGCGGAAGCCCGTGGACCCTCGCCACCTACATGATCGAGGGCGGCGGATCGAAGGATTACCATCACTGCAAAGGCATGCTCTACTCCAACCCCCAGGCATTGCACCAGGTGCTGGATATCACCACCCAGGCCGTGGTCGCCTATGTCAATGCACAGATCGAGGCCGGCGCACAGGCCGTTATGATCTTCGATACCTGGGGCGGCGCCCTGTCACCGGAGGCCTATAAAGAATTTTCACTGCGTTACATGCAACGTATCGTCGAGCAGGTACATCGAGAGTACGATGGCGAGACCATTCCAATCACGCTGTTCACCAAGGGCGGCGGACAATGGATTGAATTAATCGCCGATACCGGCTGTAATGGCGTCGGCCTGGACTGGACCATTTCCATTGATGAAGCACGCTCACGCGTGGGCGAAAAGGTTGCGCTGCAGGGCAATCTCGATCCGAATGTACTGTATGCGTCACCGGAAATCATCCGCCAGCACGTCAAGACCCTGATTGACAAATTCGGGCCACATAATGGCCATGTGTTCAATCTGGGTCACGGCATCCACCAGACAGTCGACCCGGACCACCTGAAGGTACTGGTCGACGCCGTGCACGAATTCGGCGCGGCGATTCGCCAGGGATAATCGTCCACCAGTCCACTCAGGCTCGCCGTTAACCCTAAAAAATCTCTTCCGCCAGTTCCTGCTCGGTCTTGACAACGGCTTTGCCGTCACGCCCCGTCTGTACCGTGTTGACGAGGCTCTTGGATATGTCCTTGGGCTCACTTCCTTCCATGAAAATCTCGAAACGGGTGCGTCTTGAGTGCTGCGTCGCGCGCTCACCCGACTCCTCGTCGATACGCACGGTCACGATACCGTCCGGCTGCTGCTCAACATTCTGCGGCAAGCCGTCGAGCGCATCGCGCATATAGCTAATCCACATCGGCAACGCCGCTCGCCCGCCCGTTTCTGCACGCCCCAGTGAACGCTGATCATCAAACCCTACCCAGGTCGTGGTCACGACCTGATCATTGAAGCCGGAAAACCAGGCATCCTTCTGATCGTTGGTGGTCCCGGTTTTGCCTGCGATGTCATTGCGATTCAATTCCTTGGCGCGCACGGCGGTACCACGCTGCACCACCTCACGTAAAATCGATCCGATGATAAACGCATTCTGCTGGCTGATGACCCTGGGCGCATACACGGGCAAGCCCTGTTCGGGCTCGGCCCCATTCTCGGCCGCGGCAACATCCATGGCCGCCTCCATTGCCAGATCGCTCACTGCATCAGCGGCCTCGGACGCCTTAAGCTCCATCAATTCAGCGCGTTGTTCACACTCTGGACATACCAGCAAAGGCGAGGTCCTGGCCAACACCTCACCCGTACTGGATTCAACCCGGTCTATATAATAAGGTTCAATCAGGTAACCCCCATTGGCAAAAACCGCGTAGGAACGAACGATTTGCATGGGAGAAAACGCACCACTTCCCAGAGATAGCGACAGGTCATAAGGCATTTCGCTCTTGTCGAAACCGAACTTCTGCGCGTATTGCGTTGCAAACCTCAGACCGATCGACTGCAAAATTCGAATAGACACCAGGTTACGTGACTTGACCAGCGCCTCGCGCAGGCGAGTCGGGCCATAAAATCGACCCGAGTAATTTTCCGGTCGCCAGGTCGCCTCCAGCGAATCGTCATCGAATACCACTGGCGCATCGTTGATCAGCGACGAGGTGGTAAAACCTTTTTCCAGCGCCGCACTGTAGATAAACGGTTTGAAATTGGAACCCGGCTGACGCTTGGCCTGCACCGCTCGATTGAATTTATTGCGAAAATAATCGAAACCACCGACCAGCGCCTGCACCGATCCATTGTGCGGGTCGATTGACACTATAGCGCCTTCAACCTCCGGTAACTGGGCCAGCCACCAGGCCCCATCCTCACGCGGCTCAACCCAGATAACGTCGCCCGGCTTGACCACATCGCCCGGCGCAGACGGCGCATCACCCACCCGATCCTCGTTGATGTAAGGTCGGGCCCAGTCAAGGCCCGCGACAAAATCGATGCGCGCCGATTGGAAATCAGGCAAATAAACCAGCACATGATCCTGTTCCGCCGCCCGCACCACCGCTTTTTGCAGATGACCAACGTTTTCAGCATCAACCAGGCCCTCCTCAAATGGATCCTGCACAACCTTTGCCAGATCGATTCGCCCTGCAACGCCACGATAACCATGGCGCCGGTCATAATCCATCAGGGCGTCTCGCAGCGCCCGATTCGCCGAACTCTGCAAGCGACTGTCTATCGTGGTGAATACATTGAAGCCTGCCGTGTAAGTTCTGTCACCATACTCTTCATAGATNTCGGCGCGCACCATCTCTGTGACATAACGCGCATCGGCGCTGATCTCTGCCGCATGTAACTCAGCAGTGACAGGCTCAGCCAGGGCTGTTTGAAACTCGTCTTCAGTAATAAATCCAAGCTGAGACATGCGCCGGATAATATGGTCACGACGTATCAGCGCGCGGCGAGGATTGGTGATGGGGTTATAACGCGACGGCGCCTTGGGTAAACCTGCAATCATGGCCGCCTCGGCAAGGCTCAGTTCTTCCAGCGACTTGCCATAATACACCTGCGCCGCCGCCACCACGCCGTAGGCCCGCTTACCCAGGTAAATCTTGTTCAGGTAAAGCTCAAGAATGGTTTTTTTGTCGAGGTCCTTTTCTATCTTCAATGCCAGCAGGATCTCATTAAGTTTCCGCGAATAGGTTTTTTCGTTGCTCAGGAAAAAATTACGCGCGACCTGCATGGTAATCGTACTGCCGCCTCGCGTTTTTTGACCTGTTGTCAGCAACTCGAAGGTCGCCGCACCGAGCGCCAGGGGATCGACGCCCGGATGGTCCCAGAACTGATCATCCTCTGCCGCCAGGAAGGCATGTTCGATTTTTTTGGGAATTTGTTCATATTTCACCGGAATCCGACGATGCTCACCGTATTCGGCCAGTAAAAATCCGTGCTTGTCGTATATTCGCAGGGGTACACTTAATTCCGCTTCCTGCAGACTTTCGACCGAAGGTAGTTCAGGCGCCAATACCATAAAAACATAGGACAGCGCAGCGATAACCAACAACAGGCCGCCAGCAAATAACGCCGATAAAATTTTTACTAGTATTTTCATAAAGTTACGGTATATTTATAAACATCTACATGAAAAGTATCGACAAGTAGAAAATCTTTTACTAGACTTGATCAGGGTTTAAGAAAAATTTAACAAAAGATATACTTACAACTGGATCTTAATGTGATTTATCAATTAACATCCGTCAAAACCGGTCTTACCGAGGGACTCCTGTGTTTCTGACACGCAAAAAACCACCTTTAATCGGGCTGGATATAAGCTCCACATCGATCAAGCTGCTTGAACTGAGCAAGTCTGGATCCGGATACCGCATAGAAGGTATTGCCGTCGAGCCGCTTCCAGCCAATAGCATGGTAGATAAGAATGTCGCCGAGGTGGAAGCCGTCGGCGAGAGTGTAAAGCGTGCGCTGCTCAAGTCAAAAACAAAATCGAAATATTGTGCGATAGCCGTCGCAGGTTCATCGGTTATCACCAAAAAGATCACCATGCCCGCCAGCCTTAGCGAAGAAGAGATGGAAGGCAACGTTCAGCTTGAGGCAGACCAGTACATTCCCTACCCGCTGGAAGAGGTCAATCTGGACTTCCAGGTTCTGGGCGAGACCGAAGGCAACCCCGAAACCGTCGATGTGTTACTGGCGGCCTGCCGCAGCGAAAACGTCGATGATCGCATCGCCGCAGTGGAACTGGCCGGGTTGACCCCAAAAATCGTCGACATCGAAGCTTATACGATCGAATCCGTTTTTCAGACCATGGCCCCGCACCTGCCTGATGAGGGCATGGATAAAACCGTCGCGATTGTCGATATCGGCGCCACCATGACCAGCCTGTGCGTCATACATAATCATCAACTTATCTATACCCGCGAACAAAATTTCGGCGGCAAACAGTTGACCGAAGAAATCATGCGCCGCTATGGCCTGTCCTATGAAGAGGCCGGACTGGCCAAACGACAGGGCGGACTACCCGACAACTATGAACCGGAAGTATTGGAGCCATTCAAGGAAACCACCGCACAACAGGTCAGCCGTTTTCTGCAGTTTTTCTATTCGGCCGGTGGCAACGTCAACAATGTCGACCATCTGATCTTAGGGGGAGGAACAGCCTGCCTGCCCGACATTGCTGAATTGACTGAATCGCATATCGGGGTACCCACCATGATCGCCAACCCGTTTAGAGATATGTCAGCGGTCAGCCGGGTCAATAAGGCGAACCTGAATTCGGATGCTCCGTCATTCCTGATCGCTGCAGGCCTGGCCATTCGGGGAGTTGAACACCTATGACGAGAATCAACCTGCTACCCTGGCGCGAGGAACTACGTCAGGAACGCCAGAAACAATACATGACATTGATGGCCCTGTGCATGGCCCTCGCAGTCGCCATTGTCGGTCTCATTCATTTTCAGATGGCCAACAAAATCGACTACCAGAAAGGCAGAAATCAGTTCCTGAACAATGAAATCGCCAAACTGGACAAGGAAATCGAAGAGATTCGTGAGCTGCAAAAGGTCAGAAAAAGTCTCGTTGAACGCATGGAGATCATCAAGGCTTTGCAGGAAAGCCGCCCTTCCGTGGTTCACCTGTTCACCGAACTGGTGACAACCGTACCCAACGGCGTATACCTAAAAACCCTCGAACAGAACGATGACACCCTGCGTATCGTGGGTGAAGCGGAATCCAATGCACGGGTATCGAGTTACATGCGTAACCTGAACGACTCCGAGTGGCTGAAAGATCCAAACCTGGATGTAATCCAGATTGAGGATAAAAAAGTGACTCGCATCAGCTCCTTTATTCTGAGTGTGAAACAAACCTCTCCCAAGGGAGACGACGAACAAGACAAGTTGGGGGGGGTGCAATAACATGAGCATTCGCGACGAACTCAACAACCTTGACCTGAATAACCTCGGAAACGCCTCAAACCCCATTAAATACGGCTTTTTGGCGATCGTTTTTTCACTCATCATTGCGGCAGGGTTGTACTTCGACACCCAGAAACAGCTCAAAGAGCTTGAGACGGTGCAGAAAAACGAGGACTCGCTAAAGTCCGAGTTCACCATCAAAGCGGATCAGGCCGCCAAACTCCAGCTATATAAGGACCAACTCGCAGAGATGCAGGCATCGTTCCAGGCCATACTTCGCCAGTTGCCGGAGAAGACCGACGTCGAATCCTTACTGGTTGACGTCTCTCAAACCGGCCTTGCCAATGGACTGGAGATCAAAAAATTCAAGCCCAGCCAGGAACAGAAAAAGGGCTTCTATGCAGAACTACCCATCGCGCTGGAGGTCACGGGCTCATATCACAACCTGGCCAAATTCATCAGCGGTGTCGCCGCACTACCGCGAATTGTCACCATGCATAGCCTCAAACTCGACCGCAAGGAAGCCAAACAGGGCGAGTCGTCCAACAATGACAAATTACAAATGACGGCCATCGCCAAGACATATCGCTATCTAAGGGAGGACGAGCAATGAGTTCTCAGCTCCGATCCCCCTTACACTATGTCATTCTGGCAGCCATGGCATTGACATTGAGCGGTTGCGAACAAGGTTTCGGCGACCTGCAACAATTCGTCAACGAAACCAAAGCCAAACCGCCAGGCCGGGTGGAGCCAATTCCCACCTTCACGCCGTACCAGAATTTCGAATACACGACAGAAAACCTGCGCGATCCTTTTAAGCTGGTCGATTTCCGTCGACCGGAAGTCGACCAACCGGAACAGGTAAACAGCGCTGAGATGACCGGTCCTCGTCCAGACCCTGATCGCATACGTGAACCTTTGGAAGATTTCCCTCTGGATACCTTGCGCTTCAAGGGCACTGTCACCAAGGCCGGCACCAAATGGGGACTGATATTTGCCCCGGATAATACTGTTCACCGAGTACTCGAAGGTAACTATATGGGACAAAATCATGGCCGAATCAATGCATTATCAGATGTTGAAATTCGCTTGACCGAAATCGTGGCAGACGGCCTGGGAAATTATATCGAACGTTCAGCAGCCATCGCGCTGATTGAATAACGAGGGTGTATCAATGAAAACTTACAAGTACAGACCTAACAAATTAGCCCGGCCAGCTTTCTGGCTGCTGGCGATGGCGCTGGCGCTACCGCTCACAAGCCTGCAGGCGCGTGAATTAATCGGGCTCGATTACTCGGTCATGACCGGCAACGCCGTCCAGCTCGTGTTCACCTTTGACGAGGAGGCGCCCGAACCCCGTTCATTTACCATTGACCAACCCGCCCGAATCTCGCTCGATTTCGCCGACACAGAGAACAAACTCAAACAACGCGCCATGCGGGTCGGCATTGGCGCCATGCAAAGCATCATCTCTGCATCATCACAGGGACGCACCCGGGTCGTGCTGAACCTGTCGCGTATGACCGAATACACAACCCAGGCCAGCGGCAACCAGATTACCGTGGTCTTGTCTGGCGGCTCTGAATCCAGCCCGGAAACTGCTGCTGCGCCAACCGCCGAAGGTCGCGGCGCCAGCCCTGTTGCGTTTACCGCACCGTCGTCTCCCTCGCTGGCCAAGGGCATCACCAATATCGATTTCAAGCGCGGTCCCAACGGCGAAGGCCGGGTGGTCGTCGATCTCACCGAAAGCAGTATCTCGACCGACGTTTGGCGCGAGAATAATGCGGTCATGATCGAATTCATCGGCTCTCAACTGCCCGAAGAACTGCAGCGCCGCCTTGACGTCAGTGATTTCGCCACGCCAATCACCTTCATCGACACCATTCAGGATGGCGCAAACATCCGCATGACAGTCACGTCCAACGGCGAATACGAACACCTGGCTTATCAGGCCGATAAGGTTTATACCATCGAGGTGGCCCCGATAACCAAGGAAGAAGAGGAAAAGCGCAAAAAAGACAAATTCGGCTACACAGGTGAACGTCTGTCACTCAACTTTCAGGATATCGAGGTACGCTCGGTGCTCCAGCTGCTGGCTGACTTTACCGGTCTCAACCTGGTGGTCAGCGACTCGGTCGAAGGCAACCTGACACTGCGCCTTAAAAACGTACCCTGGGATCAGGCCATGGATATCATCCTGAAAACCAAAGGCCTGGCGCAGCGTCGCTCGGGCAACGTCATCCTCGTTGCACCGACTGACGAAATCGCCGCGCGTGAAAAGCTTGAACTGGAAGCGCGCAAACAGGTTGAAGAGCTCGAACAACTACGTACCGAATTCATCAAGGTCAACTATGCCAAGGCGGCAGACATGGCCGATTTACTCAAACTCAAGGACAATGCCATCCTGTCACCGCGCGGTTCCGTCAGTGTGGATGTGCGCACCAACACCCTGTTGGTCAAAGACACCAACGCCAGCCTGTCGAATGTTCGCCTGCTTCTGTCGGAACTCGACATTCCCATTCGCCAGGTGCTGATCGAGTCACGCGTGGTGATTGCCAACGACGACTTCAGCAAGGAACTGGGCGTTCGTTTTGGCGTCAGTAATGACAGCTTTGGCGCAAACCAGGCAGGCGATGGCGCGGTTACGGCCGGCACATTGGGTGGCGGCGCCGGAACCACCGGCCTAATCAATTCGGTCGGTGGCGCGGTTGTCGATGCCTCTGACGGACTCAATGTCAACATGCCCGTTCAGAATCCGGCTGGCTCCATCGCACTGGCGCTGGCCAAACTGCCGGTTGGCACGCTGCTCGAACTGGAGCTTTCCGCAGCCCAGACCGAGGGTCGGGGCGAGGTCGTCTCCAGCCCTCGCGTAATCACCGCCGATTCACACACCGCGCGCATCGAACAGGGTGTAGAGATCCCCTATCTGACCATCGAGGATGGCACTGCCACCCTGAAATTCCGCAAGGCCGTTCTGTCGCTGGAAACCACGCCACAGATCACCCCGGATGATCGAATCATCATGGATCTGGAAGTGCATAAGGATTCCCGAGGCGAGGACGTATCCTTTGGTGCGAACCTGTCGGCACCTACCATCGATACCCGCGAGGTTCAATCACAACTGCTGGTCGACAACGGACAAACCGTCGTGCTGGGCGGCATATACGAAACCACCCAATCCACCCAGGTCAGACGAGTACCTTTCTTCAGCGACCTGCCTCTGATCGGCAACCTGTTCAAATCAACGATCGCGCGTGATGATCGCTCCGAACTGCTGATCTTCGTTACCCCGAAGATACTGCAGAGTGCCAATCTCGATATTCGCTAGCCAATCATAGCCTGCTTATTCCCGGCCATTGGCCGGGAAGCTTGTAAATACCCCGGCGCAAAACTAGAATTCGCGCTGTTTTCAACGGTTTTACTTGATGAGCGCTAACAACATTATTCTGATTGGCCCGATGGGTTCAGGCAAATCCACCATCGGTCAGTTGTTGGCAAACCGACTGGATCGCCCGTTTTACGACAGCGATTTGTACATCGAGGAACGCACCGGGGTGGATATTCCCCGAATCTTCGATATCGAAGGCGAAGCGGGCTTCCGCATCCGCGAAACAAAGGCACTCGAAGAGCTCACCGGTCTTGATAGAATTGTGCTGGCGACCGGCGGCGGCGCAGTAACCCGTGAAGAAAATCGCCAAATTTTACGCCGGGCAGGCTACATTATATTTCTGGATACCTCGGTAGATCAGCAGATGGAACGTCTGAAACACGACAAAAAGCGTCCGTTGCTGCAAACCGATAACCCTCGCGAGCGCCTGGAGAAATTACTGCTAGAACGCAAACCGCTGTACCTCGAACTGGCTGACCTGCATATTCAGACCGACCAGAAGTTCGCGCGCAAGGTCGCAGCTGAAATCGTACCTCAATTGCCCGAACATCTGTGCTGAAACACGACCCGGACCATGAATCCACTACACACTTTGAATGTCGATCTAGGTGATCGCTCTTATCCGATCTTTATCGGCCACAACCTGCTTGAGAATCACGTATTACTCACCGACCATATTCGCGGCAGTAGCGCGGTCATTGTAACCAACACCACGGTTGCTCCGCTGTATCTCGACGCGGTAAAGCGAGCACTCGAACAGGCCCCCATTCGCTTCGATTGCGTGATCCTGCCGGATGGGGAGCAATTCAAGACCCTGCAATCCATCGAAACCATCATCGACAAGCTGATTACCTGCCGCCACGACCGCAAGACCACCTTAATCGCCCTGGGTGGCGGCGTTGTGGGTGACATCACGGGGTTTGCCGCCGCCATCTATCAGCGCGGCGTCAATTTCGTGCAGATCCCTACCACCCTGCTGTCACAGGTTGACAGCTCGGTCGGCGGTAAAACCGGCGTCAACCACCCGGCCGGCAAAAACATGATAGGCGCCTTCTATCAGCCGCAGTGCGTCATCGCGGATACCGCGACACTCGATACCCTGCCCGTGCGCGAACTCAGCGCCGGCATGGCAGAGGTCATCAAGTATGGCCTTATCCATGATGCGACATTCTTCGATTGGCTGGAACAAAACATGGATCAACTCATGCAGCGCGACCCGCAAAGCATGAGCGAAGCGATTCGGGTGTCCTGCCAGACCAAGGCCGACGTGGTGGCAATCGACGAAAAAGAATCGGGAATTCGCGCGATACTCAACCTGGGGCACACCTTTGGCCACGCCATTGAATCCGCAATGGGATATGGCAACTGGCTGCACGGTGAGGCGGTGGCCGTCGGCATGGTGATGGCAGCCGACCTGTCCGAGCGCCATGGATGGATCGCACCGGATGTAAAACAGCGCGCAGTGGCCCTGCTGCAACGCGCATCGCTGCCCGTCAAGGCGCCCGGACAAATGACGGTCGAAAAATACATGGAAATCATGTCGATCGACAAAAAGGTCGACCGCGGCGTCATCAAGTTTGTCCTGCTTGAAGCGCTGGGCAAGGCAATCATCACCTCTGATTACCAGGGTGATTTACTGCAACAGACGCTGATGGAAGCGAGCTGAATGAATCCAACCTGGAAAAGACCACTCAAACGGTCGCTGATTATCACACCGCTGCCAGCCGGAAAACGTGGTTACTGCGGCCCGATATGTGTACATCGTTTCATCTACCAGGCACTGTCCAATGCTGGCATCGAAAACCGCTCACCGTATTCCCCCGGCCGCATCCTGAAGATCTGGTTGCTGGCCAGAGGCAGACCCGCTGCTGTGCGCAGCCATTGCCTGACCCAACTGGATAGCATGGACAAACCTGCGCCAGGTTTCAGTCACGCTTACAGCTTCATTGCCGTGTTTTCGTTCATCGTGCTGGTATGGACGCTGCTTTCCCCGCAAACCGCCGACACCAATTTCGTAACCGCCAAAAAAAACAGCATTCTTGAAGTCATCATCCAGCCGATGCAGGACATTGACGGCCTCGAAATCGTGCTCCCCATGAGCGGCGATTACCACCAGGCCCCCTACTCGCCCGGACTGCGCGAGGCCGGTGGACTGGCCGGTCCAGGCTGGATTCTGCAACAGCGCGAAAGCGACTATACACTGCAACTGGTGTCTGCATCAGAACTTGGCAGCCTGCAACGATTCTGCACCAAACATGCAATCTGCCCACAGGCCGCCTACTATCAGTCGAACGTACAAGGCAAAACCCTGTATCGCCTGCTATACGGAATCTACCCCAACAACCGGGCGGCTCAGGACGCATTGCAAGCACTGCCCGATGAGCTACTCCAGTTGTCACCCTGGTCGCGCCAATTCCAGCAGATTCAGCCGGAAATTAAGAGTTGATTTTTGTTTACAATCGACTTGCCCGGCTTTTCCCTAGTATAATGGCCAGCCTTTTTTGCCAGCAGTAATTGCAGACTGTTTGGCGGGCCTTTTCCGGCCAGTAATTACGAACAAATTCAATCGGTTAGCGTTATGAGCAACAGAAAAATCCTGAAAGGGCTGTACAACCCTGGTTTCGAGAAAGACAGTTGCGGTTTTGGCCTGATAGCCAATATTGACAACAAACCCAGCCATTGGCTGATAGAAACCTCCATATCGGCACTCGCCCGTCTGACCCATCGTGGTGCAATTGCGGCCGATGGAAAAACAGGCGATGGCTGTGGCCTGCTGTTGCAAAAACCGGATTCATTCCTGCGCGCCAAAGCCGCTGAACTCAATATAGAGCTTGCCGAAATGTATGCGGCGGCCATGGTTTTCATGCGTCCGGACGATGCCGTAATAGCCGATGAAAAGGCCCTGTTTGAGAAAACAGTGACCGACGAAGGCCTTGGCTTTGCCGGCTGGCGTAGCGTGCCAACAGACGATTCGGCCTGTGGTGAGGAAGCGCTGGAAACGCAGCCCGCGATCTTTCAGGCGTTTATCAACGCGCCAGCAGGCAGCACTACCGAAGATTTTGAACGCTCTCTGTTCATTGCCCGTCGCAAGATCGAGAAGGCGCACCCGGAAAACGACGACTACTTCTACATTCCAAGCATGTCGTCCCGGGTCATCTCGTATAAGGGCCTGGTAATGCCGGCCAACCTACCGGTTTACTACCTGGATCTGCACGACAAAACCATGGAATCCGGCATTTGTGTATTCCATCAACGCTTTTCGACCAATACCTGGCCGCAGTGGAAGCTGGCCCAGCCGTTCCGCTACCTGGCACATAACGGCGAGATCAACACCATTCAGGGCAATCGCAACTGGGCCAATGCGCGCGCGACAAAATTCAAGTCCGCACTGATTCCCGACATGACCATGGTGCAACCGCTGGTCAATATGTCCGGCTCCGATTCCAGCTCACTCGACAACATGCTTGATGTCATGCTGTCGGGCGGCATTGATGTTTTCCGCGCCATGCGCCTGTTGATTCCACCGGCCTGGCAGAACGTCGATCACATGGATTCACGCGTCAAGGCCTTTTACGAATACAACTCCATGCACATGGAGGCCTGGGACGGGCCTGCCGGCGTGGTGCTCACTGACGGCCGTTATGCCTGCTGCGTGACCGATCGCAACGGTCTGCGCCCGGCGCGCTGGGTGCGTACCAAGGATCGTCATATCACCCTGGCGTCTGAAATCGGCGTATGGGACTACAACCCCGAAGATGTTGTCGCCAAAGGTCGCCTGAAACCAGGCCAGATGCTCGCGGTGGATACCGATTCCGCACGCCTTCTGTTATCTGAAGACATCGAAGAAATGCTGTCCGAACGCCACCCCTATGACAGCTGGCTGAAGCAGGGACTGAAACACCTGCTGTCGGATCCGAAACATTCGCCGCTGTCGGAAGAGTCCATGCCCAAGGACACGCTTGCACGCTATGAAAAGCTGTTTCAGGTCAGTTTTGAGGAACGCGATCAGATCTTGCGCGTGCTCGCCGCAGACGGTCAGGAAGCGACCGGTTCAATGGGTGATGATACCCCCCTACCGGTACTATCCTACAAACTGCGTTCACTGTTCGACAGCTTCCGTCAGTCGTTCGCCCAGGTGACCAACCCGCCGATCGATCCGCTGCGCGAAAAGATCGTTATGTCGCTGGAGACCTGCTTTGGCCGCGAACACAACCTGTTCGAAGAAACCGCCGATCACGCCAACCGTCTGGTCGTCAATTCGCCGATTCTGTCTGATCACAAGTTTCATGCACTGCTGAACCACGAAGACCAGGACAATTTCAGCCACCGGATCATCAGCCTGGCCTACGATCCGGCTACCACCACTCTGCGCGATGCGATCGTCTCCATCGCCGATCAGGCGGAGCAGACCATTCGCGACGGCAAGGTCTTGGTTGTACTGTCCGATCACAACACATCCAAAGACCAGTTGCTGGTGCATGCCGCGCTGGCCACCGGCGCGGTCCACCATCGCCTGTGTCAGACCGGTTTGCGCTGCGATTCAAACATCGTTGTTGAAACAGGCGTTGCCCGCGACCCACATCACATGGCCGTGCTGCTGGGCTACGGCGCAACCGCGATTTACCCCTATCTGGCCTATGCCAGCCTGCTCGGCATGGTCAAAAGCGGCGAAATACGCGATATGGAATTCGCACGCATCGGCGCCAATTACCGTAAAGGCATCAACAAGGGCCTGTACAAGATCATCTCCAAGATGGGCATATCGACGATTGCCAGCTATCGCGGCTCGCAGTTATTCGAGATCGTCGGACTGCATCGCGATGTGGTTGACCTGTGCTTTGCCGGCACCACCTGCCGCATCGACGGCATTGGGTTCGATGACCTGGAGAATGACGCTCGTGCGCTCAGCCGCCAGGCCTGGAACCCGCGCAAGAACATCACCCAGGGCGGGCTGCTCAAATACATCCACGGCGGTGAATACCACGCCTACAACCCGGATGTCGTGCAAACCCTGCAACAGGCCGTTGGCAGTGGCAACTATGACGACTGGAAGCGCCATGCCGAACTCGTGAATAGCCGCCCAAGCGCAGCGTTGCGTGACCTGCTGCGTCTGAAAACCGGCACCCCCATCGATATCGAACAGGTTGAACCGGTCGAAGACATCCTGATGCGTTTCGACTCGGCCGGCATGTCGCTCGGTGCATTGTCGCCGGAAGCCCACGAGACCCTGGCCCAGGCGATGAATCAGCTCGGTGGACGATCCAATTCGGGCGAAGGCGGTGAAGACAAGGCCCGTTACGGCACCGACAAGATGTCCAAGATCAAGCAGATTGCGTCCGGCCGTTTCGGTGTCACGCCGCATTACCTGGTGAATGCAGAGGTCTTGCAGATCAAGGTCGCCCAGGGCGCCAAGCCCGGCGAAGGCGGACAGTTGCCCGGCAAAAAGGTGAATAAACTCATCGCCAGCCTGCGCCACTCAATGCCCGGTGTGACGTTGATCTCGCCACCACCTCACCACGATATCTACTCCATCGAGGATCTTGCACAATTGATTTATGACCTCAAGCAGGTCAATCCAAAGGCGCTGGTTTCCGTCAAACTGGTGGCTGAGGCCGGTGTCGGCACCATCGCAGCCGGTGTTGCCAAGGCCTACGCCGACCTGATCACCATCGCCGGTTACGACGGTGGTACGGGCGCAAGCCCGCTCACCTCAGTCAAATATGCCGGCTCGCCCTGGGAACTGGGCCTGACCGAAACCCACCAGGTTCTGCGCGCCAACAACCTGCGTGACAAGGTCCGGGTGCAGACCGATGGCGGGCTCAAAACCGGCCTCGACGTGGTCAAGGCCGCAATCCTCGGTGCCGAGAGTTTCGGCTTTGGCACCGGCCCGATGATTGCCATGGGCTGTAAGTACCTGCGCATCTGCCATCTGAATAACTGCGCGACCGGTGTCGCCACGCAGAATTCGGTACTGCGCGAACTGCATTTCACCGGCAATGTCGAGAAGGTTAAGAATTATTTTCGCTTCATTGCGCGCGAGGTGCGTGAAATCCTCGCCTCGATTGGTGTGACACGATTGGCCGATATCATAGGCCGCACCGACCTGCTGGAAATCGTAGAAGCCAGGAATACACGCCAGGCCAAACTCAACCTCAGGCCGCTGCTGGATGATGGCGGGCTGTCAGCTGACCTCCCGCAATATTGCATCGAGCCGCATAACGCACCGTTTGACAAGGGCGAACTGGCCGAGCAGATGGTCATTGATTGTGCTGAAGCCATTCAAAGCGGCAAAGGCGGCGAGTTCAGCTATCACCTGCGCAACACCAATCGCTCGATCGGCGCCCGCCTGTCGGGTGAAATCGCGCGTGCGCATGGAGAAGAAGGTCTGGAGCATCCGCTGGTGCTCAACCTGACCGGCACAGCCGGACAGAGCTTCGGCGTATGGAACGCCAACGGCCTGATCATGAAATTGCACGGCGACGCCAACGATTACGTATGCAAAGGCATGGCCGGTGGCAAGGTCACCATCACACCCCCTGAAGGCAGCCATTTCAACAGCCACGACGCAACCATTATCGGCAACACCTGCCTGTACGGCGCGACCGGCGGCGAGCTGTATGCCGCAGGTATGGCTGGTGAACGCTTCGGCGTGCGTAACTCGGGCGCCTGCGCAGTGGTCGAGGGTATTGGTGACCACGGTTGTGAATACATGACCGGCGGCATCATCACCATACTGGGCCGTACCGGCGTCAACTTCGGTGCAGGCATGACCGGTGGATTCGCCTACGTGCTGGATCTGGATAAAGATTTCGTCGATCGCATCAACCATGAACTGATCGATATCCATCGCATCTCGGATGAGAGCATGGAGCAATACCGCACGCACCTGAAGAGCATGATCGAGCAACATGTAGCTGAAACCAACAGCGCATGGGGCCAGCACATACTGGATGACTTCATCCATTACCAGCGCCGATTCTGGCTGGTCAAACCCAAGGCAGCCGACATGAATTCACTGCTGGAACAGATGGAACAGGAAGCGGCCTAAGGTAGCATCAGGTGTCGATGCGGGTTTCATGGCCGGACGCATTCCCAGGACGTTTATCGATGATCTGCTTAACCGCGTCGATATCGTTGAAATCATCGACGCGCGCGTCCCTTTAAAGAAAAAGGGACGCGACTACTGGGCCTGCTGCCCGTTTCACAACGAGAAATCACCCTCGTTCTCAGTCAGCCAACAAAAGCAGTTTTATAACTGCTTTGGCTGTCAGCAACACGGCAATGCCATCGGATTCCTGATGGACTATGACCACATGGATTTCGTCGAGGCCGTAGAAGCACTGGCCCAGCACATCGGCATCGAAGTACCCTACGAAAAGGGTAGCGCCCCGGCGCACAGCCAAACAGACACCAGCGCCAGCGGCCTGTTCACAGCGATGACCGAGTGCAGCCTGTTTTACCAGCAGCAACTCAAACAATCCCCACAGGCCATCGAATACCTCCAGCAACGCGGCATTAGCGGTGCAACCGCCAAATCCTTCGCCATTGGCTTCGCCCCGAAAGGCTGGAACAACCTAAACGGCAACGAAGCCGACCTGATCGAATCCGGCATGCTGATCCGCAACGAGGCAGGCAAGGTCTACGACCGATTTCGTCATCGTCTGATGTTCCCGATCCGCAATCGCAAGGGCCAGACCATCGCCTTCGGCGGGCGTATCATCGACCCCAACGACACTCCCAAATACCTCAATTCGCCAGAATCGCCGGTATTCCACAAGGGCGAAGAAATCTACGGCCTGTACGAACTCAAACAGGCCAACACGAATATCGATTCAATTTTCGTGACCGAGGGCTACATGGACGTCGTGGCCCTGGCCGAACACGGCATCACCACCGGCGTTGCCACTCTGGGCACCGCCATCAACGGCGGCCAGGTGGAAAAGCTGTTTCGCCTCAGTAAAAAGCTGGTGTTCTGCTTCGACGCCGATGCGGCCGGGCGCAAGGCGGCCTGGCGCGCGCTGGAAGCCAGCCTCGGCGCTCTCAAGGAAGGTCGTCTGGCGCGATTCCTTTTCTTGCCGGATGGACACGACCCGGATACCTTCATTCGGGAGTTCGGTAACGAACCCTTCCTGGAAAAGGCCAAAACAGCAACCCCCTTAAGCAAGTTCCTTATTGATAATCTGGTCGCCCAGGGCGATTTGACCAGCATGGAAGGAAAAACACTATTCATCGATAAACTGATTTACTACTTGAAACAAATCCCCCTGGAAGCCTTACAAAAACAAATCATTCAGCAAGCAGGGCGATTGGTCACACTCAAAGGGGATCAAAAAAGTCTCGACAGGCTCGAAGGCACACTGTCGCAGGATTCCACACCGATTACCGTCGCAGAAGCACACTGGACGCCAGTCAGAATGGCGATAACACTGCTCTTACTCCAACCCTCGCTGGGGCTTGGCGTGGGCAATCTGGACCATCTATACGAACTCGATGTCAAAGGCATCACGGTATTATTGAGATTATTGGACATCATTCAGGAAGAACCCGAAATAACAACTCAGAATTTACTGCATCGATTTTCAGGTGACGAAAGCGAGACATTCCTGTATCGACTCGCATCAAAACCACCCGCGTTCAACAACGAAAATGAGGAGATTCCGCTGATGTTAGAGGATTCAATCAATCATTTAAGGGCAAAATACTCGGAAAATCGTTTCAATCAGCTGCAGAAAAAGCTGATCTCCGGACAATCACTCTCCGAGTCGGAAAAGCAGGAATATCGAAAATTCGACCACAAAAAAGCACCCTAAGCAACTTGGAAAATAACAGCGAAACCTTATATACTAGCTTGTTCACTTTTCCAATCTTCATCTCTTCGAGGCACCATGGATAAAAAGCAGCAATCCAGTCTGAAACAGCTCATTGCCAGGGGTAAGGAACAGGGCTACCTGACTTACGCAGAGGTCAATGACCACCTGCCAGACGGCATTGTCGAGCCTGAACAGATCGAAGATATCATTCGCATGATCAACGACATGGGCATCAAGGTCCATGAAAGCGCCCCAACCGACTCCGACGAACTGCTGGCCGATACCGAGAACGAACCCGATGAGGATGCCGTCGAGGAAGCCGCCGCTGCGCTGGCGTCACTCGACAGTGAATTCGGCCGCACCACCGACCCGGTGCGCATGTACATGCGCGAGATGGGCACGGTCGAACTGCTGACCCGCGAAGGCGAGATCAAGATTGCACGCCGGATTGAAAGCGGCCTCAACCAGGCCATGTCGGCGCTGGCCCGCTTTCCCGACACCATGACCATGATCCTGCAAAAGTTTCAGGAAGTACGCGAGGAAAAAACCAAACTGACCGACCTCATTGTCGGTTACGTCGACCCTGACGAAGACCTGAACGCCATTCCGGTGCCCGCGTCCGGGCCCAGCAGCGAGGAAGACAGCAGCGACAGCGAAAGCGATTCCGACAGCGACGACGATGACGACGACAGCAGCAGCGAGCCCGATACTGCACTTGATCCGGAAGAGGCGGAACAGCGTTTTTCTGCTATCGAGGCCGCGTTCACCCTGGCCATGGATGCCTACAAGGCCGACCAATGCAGCGAGGCCGAAAAACACCTCGACGAATCGGTCAAGTTGCTGATGCAGATCAAGCTGCTGCCAACCTTTGTTGACGAGCTCAGTGTCAACCTCAAGGACGTCATTCAGCGCATTCGCAACAACGAGCGCCAGATTCTGGACATCTGCGTCAATCAGGCCAAGATGCCTCGCAAGGACTTCATCAACTCGTTCAAGGAAAACGAAACCAATCTGAAATGGATCGACCAGCACATCGCCACCGGCAAAGGCTACGCCGAACTGCTCGAAGCCTTCAAGGACGAGGTCATCCGCCACCAGAAACGCCTGGTATCGATCGAAAAACATGCACGCCTGGATATTCACAATATCAAGGAAATCAACCGCAAGATGTCAATCGGCGAGGCCAAGGCGCGGCGCGCCAAGAAGGAAATGATCGAGGCCAATCTGCGCCTGGTTATCTCCATCGCCAAGAAGTACACCAACCGCGGCCTGCAGTTCCTCGACCTGATCCAGGAAGGCAACATCGGCCTGATGAAAGCCGTCGACAAGTTCGAATACCGCCGCGGCTACAAGTTCTCGACCTACGCCACCTGGTGGATTCGCCAGGCCATCACGCGCTCGATTGCGGATCAGGCGCGAACGATACGAATTCCCGTACACATGATCGAGACCATCAACAAGCTCAACCGCATCTCGCGCCAGATGCTACAGGAACTTGGCCGCGAACCTCTGCCCGAGGAACTGGCGGAACGCATGGACATGCCCGAAGACAAGGTGCGCAAGGTACTTAAAATATCCAAGGAACCGATCTCGATGGAAACCCCCATCGGGGACGATGAAGATTCGCATCTGGGTGATTTCATCGAAGATACCAATGTCATGCTGCCACAGGATACCGCCACCAGCGCCGGCCTGTCGGAATCGACGCGCGAAATACTTGCCAGCCTGACGCCGCGTGAAGCCAAGGTATTATGCATGCGCTTCGGTATCGACATGAACACCGACCACACACTGGAAGAAGTCGGCAAGCAGTTCGACGTCACGCGTGAACGTATTCGCCAGATCGAAGCCAAGGCCTTGCGCAAACTGCGTCACCCGAGTCGATCCGAGCAATTGCGCAGTTTTATCGACGCCGACTGATACCCAACCCACACCTCAGCCAATCCCAAGGCCGCTGATTAGTCAGCGGCCTTTTTTTGTTTGCATTCCCCAGGTAATCGATTTGCTGCACGATCGGAGGGCTCTGCTATATTCAGATATACCGATTCACCAAAAAAAGCGCCCTCCATGTATCAGCTTTTGAACAAGAGCCACGTTCTGGTCATTGATGATTTTGCACAGTTTCGCGTCACCCTCAAAACCATGCTGCACAAGCTGGGCGCCCAGCATGTCGACCAGGCCAGCAACGCTGTCGAAGCCCTGAAACACTGCCTCGAAGTCGATTACAACATCATTTTCTGTGATTACAACCTGGGCGATGGTCAGGACGGCCAGCAGTTTCTCGAAGAATTACACCAGCGCCACATGCTGCTCAAGGGCGCCCTGTTCCTGATGGTCACGGCGGAAACCAGTTCGGCCCAGGTGATGGGCGCCATTGAATACCGGCCGGACGCCTATCTGACAAAGCCCTTTACCAACGAGCAGTTGGGGCAACGCCTCAAACGCCTGCTGACACGCAACCAGCAACTCGCGCCCATCCATCAGGCCATGAACTCGGGTGACAATGCGCGCGCATTGCAACTCAGCGACGCCATCATGCAAAAAGTGCCCAACCTGCGCTTTTCTTGCCTGCGCCTCAAATCGGAAATACTGGAACAATATGCCAAATACGATGAATTAATGCGGCTGTACCAGCAGGTCATCAGTGAACAATCACTGCTATGGGCCGAACTTGGTATTGGCAAAATCTTCTACGCGCGCGGTGAATACCAGTCAGCTCTGGAACATTTTCAACTCATGCTGGAAAACTTCCCTCGCCAGGTCAGCATCTTTGACTGGATTGCAAAATGTCAGCAACAACTTGGCCAAAGCCAGGATGCTGAAAAAACACTGATGGAGGCAATCGATATATCACCCAAGTCCGTATCGCGCCAGGCCAACCTGGGTGAGGTCGCTCAATCGCTTAATCATCACGAAACCGCACACAAGGCGTTTGAAAAAACCATTCGCGAGGGACATCACTCCTGCCTGCTCAAACCAGAATACTATCGCCAGTATTTCGAAAATACCCGCCAGGTCGCCTCCGGACTGAGCGGACGAGACCAAAGCCGACTGCTTGCGACGACCGAAAATATCGCTAAACGAATGGAGCGGAAATACACCAACGACCCTGGCGCCATGGCCGCCAATCTGAGCGCGCTGGCCAACGTATTCTCATCCACCGGACAGAGCGGAAAAGCCGATGATACCCTGAGCAGGCTATCGCGAACGCTGGAAAACCCCCAGTGCCAGATCTCGGAAAAAGACTATGCCAACATACGCGGCGACCTGGAAAATTTGAATACAAGCGACAGCAGCACAAAAAGCCTGGAAAAAATAAACGGGCGCATGCAAACACTAAAGGTCGAAATCGCACAGCATGAGAAAAACGAAAAATCAGCGCGCGAGGTTAACCACGATGGACTCGAGTTAGCCAAACAAAAAGATCTGGCAGGCGCACTCGACAGGTTCCGCGAAGCCATCAAGCTAATGCCGCAGAACCCCAACTACAAGCTTAACGCCGCGCAGATATTGCTGACCGACAATACCAACAACAACGCCGCCATCAGTGAGGCGCGAGCTTATCTCGAAAGCATCAACCTCGAACACACCGGTAAACGATGGCGTCTGTACCGAAAACTAATGGAGTACCTGCCCGATGAGTGAGCACTCGATGTTCGAAACCCTGCTGGCATCGACCGTACACGACATGAAGAACTCGCTAAGCCTGTTGCTGAGCCAGCTCGATGAAATCAGCGAAAAGCTCGACGGTGAAACCGAAACGCGCAGGTCGGTCTCCGGTCTGCGCTACCAGGCCAGTCGCATCAACGTATCGTTGATGGAGCTACTTTCCCTTTACAAGCTGGAGAAAGAGCAGATCGGCGTGCATGTAAGCGATGTATTTGTCGCCGATTTTATCGAGGACTGCATCGCCGTACACAGCCAGCTGGCAGCCCATCAGGACATCGAGCTGAGCATGAATTGCGATGATGAACTGATGTGGCTCTTCGACTCCGACCTCGTTGGCATAGCGCTGAACAATGTCATTGGCAACTGCCTGCGTTATACCCAGTCCCGGGTCAGCGTCAGCGCCAGTATTCAGGAGGGCCGCCTGACCATTCAGGTTGATGACGATGGCCGAGGCTACCCCGATGCCATGATCGATCACCTTGAACAGGTTGCAGGCGATATCAATGTCAACACGGGCAGCACCGGCCTGGGGCTGTATTTTGCCCACACCATTGCCCAGCGCCACCGCCGCCAGGGCAAACAGGGCGATATCAAGTTGAGCAATAACGGCACTCTGGGAGGCGGAAGTTTCGTCATCAGTCTGCCGTAACATACACTACGGCACTTTATTTTCATCGCGCTGATAACCGCTCAGCTCGAGATAACCAACGCCGCCAACAGCGCCTGTTACACGCACTGCGCCCTCCCAGTAGCGAACCGTGTGCCGCATTTCCTGGTCATCGATGACAGCCTCGACATCCAGCAGCATATTTTCATCCAGCAGTTCCAGCCGCCAGGCCACGGGATAAGCCGTACCCTCTGCATTTTTCCAATAACGGACTGGCTTTACACGCATATTCCCCAGATCCAGCCGCTTACTTTGACCCTTTTTATCAACCAACACGCCGCTGCTGAAACGTTGCGCTTTCCCGGAAAAATCGCGCATGCGGTAAAACATCAAATCGCGTCCATCATCGAGTTGCAACGCCAGCCAGTCCCAACCTGCCTGATCCGGGCCGAGCGCCGAACTTGACCATTCACGATCAAACCAGGAATTGCCGCTAACCTCATAACGCTCGCCGTCAAAATCTATTGTTCCCCGCGTGGGCAGGCGTGTATAGGAATAGTAATACGACGCATTGCCCTGCCCCTCACCCTTGCGCGAAAAACCACCATCACCCTGCAACACCATTGGCTTGTCAGGTTCCCCCAGGGTCAGCTCGATAGCGATCTTCCCGCCATCTGCAGTGAGCCGCACAGGAAACAAGACCCCATCGTTCTCAGCTCGAATCGACCAGTTACCCAACCATACCGTTAAGGGGCGCGCCACCGCGCCCGCCAGGCCCATTCCCGTGCGACTGAATCGCTCGACGCTTGCGTGCTGCCCATGATCGATGTGACTCACGGCCAGGTGCCCCATCATGATCTCGTGGCTGCGCCAGGGCGAATCCTGCTGCGCTTTGCCCGGTTTCAGGCCAACACGAAACAGGGTCAGCTGATAACCCAGTCGGATCCCGCTTTTGTCCGTGACATTGCCGGTAAAATACCACCACTCGGTCGCGTACTCGGGATGCGGACCATGATCGGCCGGAAATTCAAACGATCGCGGGNCCAGCACCCGTTTGAAGCCTGGGTCCGGCTGCGCTCCCATGCGCGAGGATAGCGACACGCTGACCCCGGCATTCGCTGCTTGCTCGCTGCGCTCAGCACAGGCAATCAATAACAGGGGTATTAGCACACATAAGCACTTGAAACGGCGCATGCGCTTCATCAATCCTCCCGCAATTGTGGCGCCGGACTGGACTGGGCGGCCTTCCATGACGGGTACAGGCTGGCCAGCAGGGCCGCACCCAGACCCAGCACCAGCGTCCACAGCAACGGCGGCCAGCTGGCCTCGAACGGCATGGTCCAGCCAAACGCGCGAGGCTGGATTGCATCCACCAGCACCCACGCCAGCACCAGCCCGGTCGGTATCGCCGCCAGTGCGGCGATCAGGCCCAATAGCAGACTTTCCGCAACAATCAGCAGACCCAGTTGCTGACGTGTCAGCCCCAGCGCACGCAACACGGCAAACTCTTTCCTGCGCTCCAGCAGCACCGCCATTAACGCGGTCAGCATACCGATGAAGGCCACCGTCACCGACAGCAGTCTCAACACCTCGGTGATACGAAAGGTTCGATTGAATACGTTCATCGAGGCATCATAGATCTCGCTCGCCACGGTCAACACCAGCGCATGTTCATCGCTCATAAGATGTTCGCTGGCCGCGCGAACAAGCGCAGGCAGATCACCCGAGTGCGAGTACAAGGCCAGGGTATGCAAGCGATCGTCGCTCCAGATGCGCTGAAACTGATCGAGATGCACAAACACCCGGCCGTGCTCACTGGCATAGTCACGCAAGATCGCTGCCACCGTGAATATCTGCTGACCGCCTGGCACGGGCAGCATCAGCCCATCACCCGGTTTCAGTGCCAGCCGGCGCGCCAATGGCTCTGACACCATAACAGCCCCCTCGTCATAGGCCGCCCAGGGTTTATCGATCTGCTCAACCAGAATGAAGCCTGCCTTTGCGCGGGGACCGATGTCAGCGGCCTTCAAAATGATCTTGCGCCCATCGATATTGAGCGCCTGATCCCGGTAGCGGGTCACCTCAGCGACATCACCCAGCGCCAGCGCTCTGGCGATGACCTCGGCAGGCAGAAACGCGCCGTCCTCGAAGCCCACCGGCGCGACATACACATCCGCATTGAGATAAGACTGCAACCAATGGCTGACCGATCCGCGCATGCTATCGACCATCACCGCCACACCCACGCTCGCCGCCAGCGCCACCATCAACGCAGCCGAGGCCGTACCCAGACGCGATACATGCCGATTGACATCACGCACCGCCATGCGCGCGACACCGACCAGCGGAAACAGCGACAACAAGCTGTGCGCAGCAGGCAAACCAAGTGGCGTAATGAACACGGCTCCAAACAGAAAGATGAACAACCCGGCAAAACCGGCCACGACACCCCCCGGCGCGATAAACGCGATTACCAGCCCGGCAACCACCAGCACCATGCCGGCAAGCGCCAGGTAGGGCATCCGGCGTTGTATCTGCTGCTCGAAATGCGACCGCGACAGCGTCGTCAACGGCGAGGTCGCAGCCGCCTGGTGGGCCGGCATCCAGGCGGCAAGCAGCGTACCGCCAACGCCCAGCACAATCGATTTACCCAGCGACAACCAACTGAGCTGCATAGCATCGGCACTGGCCTGGTAGTACAGGTCAGAGATAGTCGCCGCCACAATGCGGGTCAGACCCTGCCCCAGCCACACGCCCAGCAGGCAGCCCAACAGCGTGCCTACCAGCGCCAGCACCAGGGCCTCGGCCAAGACCAGTCGGTAGATCTCATCGCTGCGCACACCCAGCGAACGCAAACGACCAAACAGGTTGCGTCGCTGCACGATGGAAAAGCTCATGGCGTTATAGATCAGGAACACACCCACCAGCAGCGCCAGCAGGCTCATCGCCGTCAGGTTGAGTTCGAACGCCGCCGACAGCCCAACCACGCCCTCGGTCTGCCGCTGAATATCCACCAGGCGCACCGATTCTGGCAATCGAGCCTGCAACCAGGCAATCGATTCATCATCCAGAATCAGGTCGATATGCGAGATATACCCCGGCATCGCGGCCATCGCCTGCGCTGTGGCTATATCCACCACCAGCAGCTGGCTGCTGCCGAGTGAATCATCGTCGCTGATCGCAAACACCTTGAGTGGCGCCGAACGACCGGCCAGTAACACAAGCAGCTCATCACCCTCGGCCACGCCCAGCGAACCTGCGGCCGAGCGGCTCAGCAGCACGGCCGCCGGATCGGCCAGCCAGTCGCCCAGGGTCTGCGAACCTCGAATCGTGGACGGCAGACCTGCGCGAAATGCGCCCTCGGCAAACACATCAAGACCCAGTAGCTGAAAGCGGCCCGCGTGCTGCGCCAGACGCAGGCTGCTCTGAATCACCGGGGCCATGGGCGGGTGATCCGGCTCGCTAAACAGCCGCACATACAAAGCCTGATCGACGCGACCGGTCTGACCGATGATGCGATGGGTGGCGGCGCCGCGTAACTGCTCGGCAGACAGCGCGAACGACGCCCGCGCTGCGCTATTGGCCAGATCCACCGCCAGCACCACGGTCACCCCCATGATGATGCCGCTGAGCGCCAGCAAGGCCTGCCAGCGATGGCGCAACTGATAATTGAGCCCCGCGCGTAACAGCAATCTCGGCAGTCGCAGCAGACTCACGCGTCCACCAGTTGTCCGCGTTGCAGCATCACCACCCGATCGGCCATGCGCGCCACCTCCGCGCTGTGGGTCACGATCAACATGCTCGTTTTTTCCTCGCGCGCGATATTGTGAATGAGCTGAACGATCGACTGACCGGTTTGCTCGTCGAGGTTACCGGTGGGCTCATCCGCCAGCAGCAGGCGCGGATGATGCGCCACAGCCCGCGCGATTGCGACGCGCTGCTGCTCTCCGCCAGACAGTGATTCGGGGTAGCGGTCCCGGGTGCCGGACAGGCCGATGAGCGCCAACAACTCGTCTACCCGCCGCTCGATCCGGGCGGCAGGAAACGCGGTCAGCTCCATTGGCAGAGCGATGTTCTCGGCCACCGTCAGCGTAGGAATCAGGTTGAAAAACTGGAACACAAAACCCAGCTTGCGCCGCCGCAGCAGCGTGATACCGGGCTCGCCCAGGGCATGGATATCCTCGCCCTCGAGCAATACCCGGCCCGCATCGGGTTGATCGATGCCGCTTAGCAGGTTGAGTAGCGTCGTCTTGCCGCTGCCACTCGCCCCCACCAGTGCCACCACCTCGGCCGGGGCCAGATGCAAGGACAGGTCGTGAAAGATGGTTTGCGACTGCTCGCCGGTCACATACTGCTTGGTCAGCCCCTCGACACGTAACATGGAAGATTTAACGGTGGTTAAGGATGGCAACCACTTTACAGAACACAGGGTGAATTTGCATGCGCCGCGAACCAGGTTTGTACCTGCTTCGCGCCCAGGACAATCCACCCTCTGCAAAGATGCCTGGCGAAGACCAACAAATACCAATAAGCCACTGTTTTAACGCAACTTTTACACCGCATTGCGAAACCTGTCGGTCACCACGCCAAAGGCGACAGCCGGAGAAATGCAGCTTTCCAGCAGCCCCTGTTTATGGCAGAATCCCCGCCTTCTGGGCGGGTCAATCCCGCACAGCCATTCCGCTTTTCCTCAAGGGCCTATAGCTCAGTTGGTTAGAGCAGGGGACTCATAATCCCTTGGTCCCAGGTTCGAGTCCTGGTGGGCCCACCAATTAAATCAGTAACTTATAGGAATTGTTGTGTAATCCGGCAATAAATGGACGAGAAATCATTTATTGCCGGATTTATGGCTAGCTCATAAATTGCCGGATTTAAATCTATGAAATTTTGATCACATTACTCTCGCTGATTCTAAGCACTGCTTCTATTCATCGCTGATGACTAGAAACGGCGGAAACTCAGACAATCAAATAATCGCTTAGTTAGTACCTTTCCAGATAGCTGTCATTGACGGGTGCCATCATCCTTGACTGAACGCGCGTGAGCGACCCTGACCTGATATTCAAAACCGAGCCTCGTCACGGCAGCAATTGCGACATAACTGGCATTCGCGGTTCAGGGATTTGAACTCACTGAATAGGCCGGTCTCGACCCATCAGCGGCATTCAAATTAATACCCCGCAGATCGGGCAATCAGCTTAAAAATCCCTGGGCATGTTGGACTGCAATTTTCATGCGGTTTTCATGTTCGGGCGGGCGACTGAAACGCACATTTTCCTCTGCCTGTCGAACCTGGGGAGGCGGAAGAGGGATGCCAATCATTTTTTCCGTGGTTTGCTGTATTGCAGCCTGGAGTCCATAAGGAAAATTTTCTACTCTTTGATTTGTACCGTAGAGTAGTGGCTGGCTCCGGTAATCGGTTAACTGGTAACCGGATGGAGCCTTTCTAGACTTCCTGGGGTGATACATGGAAAAAAACATGATGTCCCATTTTTTACCGTCGATAGTCACTGTCTCATACATATCAAGTGACTCCACAGATCCCAGTCGGTGAAATAGTAGACGTTGATTTGTATCTTTCGTCTTTAATAGGGAGAGGTAAAGCAATTCACCCAATGCTCCGTTGACGGGTATTGGATTTTCTGCCGCATGACCAAAATCACCGATGCCGTCCGGTAATTCGTCCACGTCGAGACCGTTGATAATCTGATCCTGAATCATCGGGTGATTCATAGAGTTTTGCATTTTTTCGTCTTCCATGATCTCTGCAAGCTTGTCGAAAATCTGCGTCAGTTCTGGTGGTAATCCAGAGCTTTTCTTTTTACCGAATAGTGATCCAAATATTCCCATTTTCTTCTCCTGCCAAATGTATCTCGGTTTTCTCGTTGTTAATGTCCGGCAACGAGCTCCAAGCCTTCAAATCTTACATGAACACCATGACCGCGCCATAATGGTAATGGGGGTACAGAACCTGATGGATCAAAGGCGTCATCAACATTGGCAAATCCGACTGATGCAAAATGACCTTTTCGTCCAAGTCGAGAGCAATTCTCGGCGATGTCTGATAGATTCTTCGGAATTTCGGCGTTTAGCAGAGGGTATCGGCAAGCTCGGATAACAATCCACTCAGGGCCATGCTCGCCGACAAACCACATGGACGGATCAACGGAAGGATTTCCTTGAGATGACATCACCTGGTAACCCATTTTGTCCTCAACGTGGTTCCTGACTACCTGGACTGCAAAATCCTGTAATTCCCAGTCTGTCATTTCAATTTTCTTATCAGATACCAGGTCGGCAGGATCAATCAGAGATTTTGAGACCGGGTCGATCAGTCCCCAGCCGGAATTGACAGGTAGCCAATTGTTACTCCCTCTTTGCATCAGCATGAGGCAGGCATGACCATTACACTCTTTAGCAATAATCTTGTAGCCTTCAGTATTGCCCGGCCCATGAACTCTACCCTCGATATCTTCCAGCCCCACGAAAAACAGCTGATTACCAATTCGGAAAGATAAATGTTCCAAAAACGGTGGTACAAGTTCAGCCTTGAGCCAATTGAGTTGTACCTCCTTTGCTTGGAATTGAAGATAACGACCGGCAGCTTGCCAGCATTCCATAAATTCGGGAGTCACCTCAACCATTTCAATGTTATGCATCTTTTGTCACACTCATTTTAGGTTGCTCAGTCTCAAATTGATTCAGTATCCAAGCCTACGATTCCAGTAATTCACTCAATCTGGAACCCCCTCGTTTCCAGAATGCTCTCATCATGGCTTCTAAAATATGTATGTTATCCTCGTCCTGGTAAGAGAATGATTCGCTGATTTTTTTCTCATCACCCTTGGCAACATAGAATGTTCCAGGGCCATTACCAATAACTAACTCACTCCATCGGCAAAACACCTTTTCATCTGCCGCAAACAGATGACTCCTGGTTAACTCGGCCCCAAAGTCGCTCAGTGTTACCGAGCCGAAGCGAATTTTCTGGCCATCTTTTAATGCAATAAGATATTCGGTAAACAATCGAACTCCGACCGCCTTCCATAAGCGCTCGATGAAATTTTCAAATACATTTCCATTTTTGAAATCGAGTGTTTCATATCCTTTGCGAGATCCAACAGTTATCTTATAGGTAGTACCTGATGGAATTCCGTTAACCGTGTGCCTAGTTGCACCCCATCGGGTAGCCGTGATCTCCTTAAGATCAAAATACCTGTTCTTGATTTGTACCCCTTCGGGAGAAATGCTGAGTTCATCTTTAAACACTAGGCCAAGCTCAGCCTTGTATGTTATTTCGCTCCTCCACTGTTCTTCTCTCTCTGAGGCTTGCTTTACCCAGTTGCTGCGCTGCTCAGCTATGTTTTCCAGAGCAGCGATATCTTCAGCGGCCCTTTCTGCCACCTCCACAACTTCTGCAAATACTTCGCTGAGCATTTCGGTAATTTTCTGGGACTGCTCCAATTCACCGTGTTCGTTGTACAGCTTGATTGCAAGCCCGCGAACAATAGCGGCCATCTCATGACTTGCATCATGCTCGAGACCTCGACTTTTAGCGCTAACTTGAATTGGTTGCGCAACCATATCCCAATTTCGGACTACTTTATTCAGTTGAAATACTTTCTTTGCCAACAGATCACCGCTGGTTCCTTTGTTAGCCAGGTCTGATATCTCATCTACAAGCTGATTGATATTCTCCCCTTCTTTTCTTAAAAACTCCTGTGCTTCGACTTCATAAGTATCAACCAGATCATCTATCAGGATTTGGCCGTGCGTTTCCCCATCCTCCGTTGCCACTTCGATGGCAATGGTTACTGCCTTGACCAGATGTGCTGAACCCAGTTTATCTAGAGTGTCTCGGAGAGTCTTCAGGTAGCTTCGCCGCAATTCACTGAGCTCAGTCTGAATCCCTGAAAGGTCAGTTATTTCAGAGAATCCCGACACGACGCGCTCGTCATTTATCGTTGCCTGAACCTGTTCGATATCAACTTCTTCAAATGCGCGAGCCATCTCCAATATCCATTTGGACACCTCAAATGGAGAATAGGCCGGGAGCCTTTTCATTGCGGCCGAAAGCAAATTGGATCGCGCAATTGGGGGAATATTCTGTTCCTGCAGTAGATCTGACGGCGATTCCTGGATGAGAGCTATCAATTCCTCTGTGCGCTTGGGTCCTACTCCAATAAGCCAGGAGATTTCAGCAGCCTGGCGTTTCCTTGGATTGGTCAAATCTGATCGGGCTTGTGTGCAGGCATCTGCATCGACGAGCAGGCTGCGCTCATCTGCAAGCTCGATAATTCGTTGACGCGTATCTCTGGGAGTTGCGCCTAGAATATGGAATGGGTTTTCAAGTAAGTCCAATTAAGCCCCCTTTGAATTAAGTTATAGATCTTTTCTCTCAGGACAAAACGAAATTTATATTGTGCTTTCAAGTTAAAGTTGTTAATCCAGCCCAAATACCTTGGGGTAGAATTTTCGGCTATTTCTACCAGATGCCCATTGAATTCTAAGAAGCATCATCTTTTTGCTATCCTCTAGTAAAAAATTTCCTAGGAGTGAATAGCGACTTGGCGAATCCTGTTGATAATGTAAACTGACCAAGTTAGATCTACACTTACTCCATACTCAATAACTGCATTAGCGTGTAGTTTTGCCAATCTACTGAAACCCCTTTCCGTTTGAGGCGATTAGCTGCGCCAATTCTAGATTCTGCGTCAAGCATGCCCATTAGAGAGCTTGTTTTCCAATCAACTTTATGGCCGAGTCGAGAAAGGCGATTAGCCGCACCAATTCTCGATTCTGCGTCAAGCATGTCCAGTAGAGAGCTTGTTTTCCAATCAACTTTATAGCCGAGCTGAGAAAGGCGATTAGCCGCGCCAATTCTCGATTCTGCGTCAAGCATGTCCATTAGGGAACTTGTTCGCCAATCCACATCATAGCCGAGTCTGCGAAGTCGCTGCGCGGTATCGTATCTCGACTGTTCCTCGAATGAGAGGTTTTTCGGTTTGGCTGTGGTTCCTAAAAAAGATGTGCTAGGTATTGATTGCGCACTTGACTTACGCTGGGAAGAAGGCGATAAAACAGTCGGCTTATGTGCAGCCGCCGCTCTTCTGAGCGCAATCAGCAAATCATGATCAATCCAACTGTCCTGAGCAATTCCAGCGTCACGCTGAAAAGCTTTTACAGCCGTAGCAGTACGGCGCCCATAATCACCGTCTATTGGTCCAGGGTTATATCCAAGATCCGTTAATAACTGTTGTGCCTCTCTGGTTAATTCTTTACTTGGCTTTTTCGATCCATTTGACTTTACTGGAGTGGTCGGTTTTATTACATATGAAGGGATGACCGTATGAGGGGTACTAGGCTTTGCAGAGTATGAAGGATTGTCATATTCAACTATTTCTTGGATGGCAGCGGCAGCGATCTGAACTCGATATGGTTCAACATCACGTTCCGCTCTTGATTTGTTCCCACTGCGGTATCTGTAACTGCCGCAACGGCTGTTGTAATCATTCACAATCTGATTAAACCGATCAATTCCTCTTTGTGTGTCACTTACATTGCGCATCGCCTCTATGCGAATACCTTCTTTTGTGCACCAACGAATCTCGGCAACCGACAGCACGCTGTCTCTACCAACTTCTGGCATTTGATAATCAATGCTTGGGTAGGTGATTCTACCACTAGGCTGGCTTGATGAAGGAATAGACGGCGGTGGACTGTAACTTGACGATGGTGTCGATCTAGATGTGTTAGACAGTCTGTCTGATTGATTAATTGCCCAGATCAGAAAAATGGCCCCTGCTATAACTAGAAACCACTTGCCTCCGCCACCTGGTTTGTTCTGATCTCTAGGCGGAGGAGAGCTTTTCGGCTTTGATGTCGCCTTATCTGCCTGATTTGTTGATGTCGATTTTTTTTGTGGACTCTCAGACCTTGTTTTTGATTTGTTAAGTTGACCGGCAGGCACCGGTGAAGTCTCATCGCTCTGCCGATTGGACGAGTCGGATGAGGGAGCTTTGCCTAGAGTGCGTTCGACTCGTCCTTGATTGCCTTCGCTTTCTGCTTTCGGATGTGAGCTGGGCAAGCCGTCCTCAAGATTCGAGAGATCAGATACCAATCCGGATATTCCAGCAAATCCTCTATGGCTTCCGGTCTTGCCCATATTCAATCCACCTACACTCCTCAGACAAACCCGATTGGATTGGTTTTCTTCTGATCTTTTCCAGGTAACCCTTTTAAGGCAATATTCAGGCATTCCTGGTCAATAATTGATTTTCCTTGTCTGGCTGCCAAACGTGCCGATTCTCTGACAACAAAAGCAGCATCTGATAATGCCCTTCCCGTCAACTCATCTACCAAGAAACTTAGCTCAACTTTATCCGAGACTGGCAAGTTATTTAAGAGCGAATCCACAAGGGAAGAGACTTCTACTTGGGACGGCATACCTACTTCGATAATATGGTCAAATCGACCACGCCGAAGAATCGCAGGATCAATCACGTCAATCATATTGGTCATTGCGACTATCAAAACACTTTTGCTGATTGCTTCTGGGATTCGCCGCAGGAATTCAGCAACCTCTTCGACACGATGCTGGCCGCTTGCACTACCGGTTTGGCGATCGGTCAGGAACGACTCCATTTCATCGATCACCAGCACACTGGGGGCGTTTTCGATTGCCGTATCGAATACCTCTGATATCAGTTTGCTGGTCTGATGGATGTAGGGACTGCCCACGCTGTTCGAATCGATTGAGTAGTTCGGCCAATCGAGATACTCGACAAGTCGTTCAACGGCAAAGGTCTTGCCGCAACCAGGTGGACCATGAAGCACCACGGCCGATGGAAAATTGATTCCCATCGCCTGGTAAACTTCGGGCTTCTCTATGATGTCGATAATGTGTTCGAGGAAAAATTCCTCAAGGAAGGGGCGACCGGGCAACTTGAATCCCGCTTTCTCTGTCGATGCTACATCGGATTCTTTATCCGTTTTCTCAATTTTCTCCTTCTCCCGCCGTCCAGTCGATCCTCGCTCTCGTTGCCCAGTTTCGCCTTTCGCTAGAACACCTGCGCCCGCCGAGACTGGTAGCCCAGCCTTGTCGATGATTTCCGCCAGATCCTCCTTCGGCAACCAACCCACCAACTTCGATAAACGCCTGAATGAGTCGGTGGAAATCTGAACACCGCCCGCAAGCCATGCTCCCAGGACGTGAGCGTCGTCCCGTTTCTCGGTCACCGACCAGGTTGGCAAGAGTCTTGAATACTGTTCCACATATATTGCGTCATGAAAGGATGCATCTTCAACAATTTTTCTTGACTCTCTCAGGGCAATCGCAAATGCAACCGCATCCACTTTGCTCTCATATTCATCGCATTGGTCGACCGGATACAGAAGGTTGTTCCTGCGGCAAACCAACACCATGTAAGACCCCGCCTCAACCTGAACCTCCTCGAACACCGATTCCGCCAGCAGATCGAGTTCATCCCACCTCTGGATCAACTGTTCCTTCGCGACCAGCAATTTGGTCGATCGGTCCGTATCATAAATCTGCCAATCCACACCGGACCAAAGCAGTTTCTTTACACCCGATCCATCGGGCAGTTCGAAATCCTTTGGCAACCATCGATTAACCGACATGGTCTTTCACCTGAGAATATTGGCGACATCCGCCATGACGTCCTGCGTACCTCCAATATGGATCGAATACAGATGCCCCACCA
>JGI11705J14877_10000224_pt1 | contig 35826 bp, 32 predicted proteins | sample Etolaghawater15m_FD_14877 | JGI IMG/M metagenome (IMG submission 14877) | reverse complement strand
CATATCTTTGAACATATCACCAAAGCTAAAGTCCGCTGCTGATAAACTACTTGTGATTGCTAATGCCGCTACTGTACTAATTATAATTTTTTTCATTTTGTTTTCCTTGTGTTGTCGAATATAAAATATTTAATTGTTGTTGTAAGTAAAATTATACTTGCTTATAACTTATATATAACTTAATAATAATTACAACTTATACTGTTTAATTAAGAGTGTAATTTAACGTCACATTAGAAAAGAAAAATAGGCTTATTTAGGGTAGAATAATATAGAATTTCAGAATTTTCAGATACAATACTTGAAATTTCTATAAGGATTTGCAATGCAAAAAATATTATTATCATTAATATTACTAACTTCTTTTCTCTACGCAGAAGGGTATTCTAGAGAAGATAGGATTAAAGATATGCAAGAAATGGCGGAGGCTATGAACACCATACAAAGCGGATTTTTCTATAACAACTACGATACAGTTGCTTCAGGTGTAGAACATTTGACTTCATCGGTAGAGAGAGTTAGACCACCATTAGAAGAGCTAGAAGAGACAGATATAATGACTAGATATATGAATAATAAAATTCAAATGACTAGAAAAGTTGTTAAAAAGATTAATCAAAAATCTTTAACGATATTGCAACGATTTAAGAATGGTGATCCTACACAAGCAGTACAAGCATATAAGAAAATACTTGAACAATGTGTATCTTGTCATCAACAAACTAGAAACTGGTAGAGGGGAATAAACTATGAAATATATACTACTTATAGCATTTACTCTTAGTTCTCTTATTGCAGGAGATTTGGTTTTAACTGGAACAGTAATTTCAAATAATCAAAAAATGATTCCATCTAGATATATGGGATATGTAAAAAGAGTTAATTTCGAAGTTGGTGATAAAGTTTACAGAGAAGATATTCTTTTTGAATTAGAGTCAGCTGAATTTGATATTTTAGAAGCTCAAGCGGACTTGGCATTGGCACAAGCAAGACTTATGTTAGACTCTTTTTCAACACGTTCACGTATTCTTGAAAAAGATAAAGATGATTTAAAAAGAAACAGAAAAAACTTTAGTGAACAAAACTTCAGATATCGTCTTACAGAGTTAGATGAATTGGCAGATGAAGCAGATAAAGCTGTAGAAGCTATGCAAGTTATGGTTGAGCAAACATCTGAAAAAGTAAAACAATTTTCTACAATTGCTGGGTACTTAAAAATTCAAGCACCCAATGATGGAATCTTAGTGGATAAAAGAATCCGTGTTGGAGATATGGTTGGTCCAGGTATGCTTACTATGGTAATAGTAGATTTGGATCATCTTGAGATTCAAGCAGAAGTTGCTGAATCTGATTTAAAGTATATTAAACGTGACAAAGCGGTTTCTATTGAGATCCCTTCATTGGATTTTAAATCATCTGGATATATTAAGGCGATTGTGCCAAGTGCAAATCCTATGGCACATACATTTAAAATTCGTATCCATTTTGAAAAAACAAATGACATGATCTTTCCGGGCATGTATGCAAAAGTACGTCTTAGTTTAAAAAATGAGATGTCTGGACAAAAATAGTCCTTCTCCCTTCATTTCAAAAGTAGTATCTCAAACTACTTTTGAAACTTTCCCTTTCTCTTTTTTTTATCCTAAGTATGTTGATCTTTTTTGGGATAATTTTTTGTATAAAAGATAAATAATGCTATTATTATAATGCAAAGGAAATCATTATATGAAATATATTTTTATCTTAATTTTAGTATTTTTTGATGCCATTTTAAATGCATCCCAGAAAGAATACACGTATTATCGCGCAGATATTGTTCCTGATAATATGAGTGTAGGGATGAAAAAAGAGCGTTTTTATCACCTTGTAGTACCTCCAGTAGAAAAAGTACACAATGATTTGATGGACTTATACTTGCGAGTCAAAAGTGACATAGACAATAAAAGGCGTCCAACTAAGCTTGCTAGTTTACGAAAAAAGTACAAAGTAAGTACGAACCTTGAACTTTTATATGCGCTAAAACCGCATCCTCCAAGTATTGTAATCGCACAAGCTGCTATGGAGAGTGCTTGGGCTACGTCAAGATTTTTTCGTGAAGCAAATAATGTTTTTGGTATGTGGAGTAAAAATCCAAATGAATCTCGTATTGCAGCAGGAATAAAACGAAAGGGTGGACGTACTATTTGGCTTCGTAAGTTTTATTCGATTGAAGATTCTGTTCGTGAGTATTATAAGCTTATGGGAAGAGGAAAACACTTTAAACAGTTTAGAAAGACTAGATATGAAACGGATGATGTACATGAAATAGTTAAAAAACTAGATAACTATTCTGAAATTGGTAGTTTATACGGTGAAGAGCTAAGTCAAATGATACGCTTCAACAAACTAGAGCATTATGATGAAATTAATCGATATCTAGATTGAAGGCTTGCAAGGACTTAAGCCCCTACAAGTCTAATGAATGAAAAATCATTAGATTATGTAAATAAAATTATATTGCTTTAGTTTTATTTAGAAGAATCGGTACAAAGAGTAATGAAATGATTACAGCTGCTACTGTACCAGAAATAAGAGCAACACCAAGCCCACCAAATACAGGGTCACTTGCTAATAGTGCAGAACCTAGAATAATAGCGATTGCTGTTAACATAATAGGTTTTGCTCTTGTGGCACTCGCAATAGCAATAGCTCTTTGTTTTTCAATACCTTTTTCTTTGATTAGACCTTGTGCAAAGTCTATAAGTAAAAGAGAATTTCTTGAACTAATCCCCATAAGTGCAATAAATCCGATAAGAGATGTTGCAGTTAGAAAGAATGTTTCTTGAGTAAATAAGTTTGCAACCCAATGACCAACGATTACTCCGATGATAGAAAGAAAGCTTCCACCAAGAACAATAGCGCTTAATGCAAATGACTTATAGTATACAACTAGAAGTAAAAAGATAAGTATAAGCGCTGCAATAAAAGCTCCACCTAAGTCTCTAAATGTATCAAGTGTTACTTTCATTTCGCCATCAAATCTAAGAAGGAATTTTTCGCCAGTTACTTTATCTTTAAGATGTAAATCAAACATATATGTATTGATTCCTGGTTCCTTGGTCACATCGTATTTTTTTGAGAATTGTTTAATCATTGATTCTCTTGAGTCAAGGAGAGGGTATACTTGAGATACCATATCAGTCTCTGCTACGACATTTACCATCGTTTTTAAGTTTTTATGGTAAATCATAGGTACAGAAAGTTCTTCTCGTATCTCAACAATTTCAGTAAGTGGAATCATCATTCCTTTTTGGTTCATAAGACTGAGTTGACTTAGTTTATTTGTGAGTAATTGAAGTGTATTTGTACCTATAGTTTGACTAGATTCACTTAAAGCTACAAAGATCGATATTTGATCATTTAAATCGATTGTATTTTTAACAGCAACTCCCATTCCTTCAAACGCAAGGTAAAGAATTTCATTTACTTGTTTAATGCTTAACCCACTTTGTGTTGCTTTTACTTCAATAGGGTTAAGTGTGTATTCTGTATGACGTTCATCTGCCATAACATCAATATCTACAAGACCATCAGTTGCTTGTAGTATATCTGCAGTCTCAGCAGCTAGCATAATAGTCTTACGATTATTCTTTCCATATACTTCAACAACAATAGAAGCTAAAGTTGGTGGACCTGCTGGCATCTCAATCATTTTAATAACAGTACCATTTACGATAGGTTGACATGTATTCTTAATAATAGGACGTAGTCTTTGTACCATGTTGAAAGATTTTTCTTCACGTCCGTGTTTGTCAGTAAGATTTACTACAACTTCTGCAAACTCAACACTCATTTTCATACCACTTCCCTTTACGAGACCAGCATAATCGAGTGGTGAACCTTGACCTAGAAATACTTCCATATCGTTCACTTCTTTTTCTTTTTTCATGATGGTAGTAACACATTCTGAAACGACAGTAGTTTGGTCGATGGAACTTCCCTTTGGCATATCGACGTAGATCGTGAACGTATTTGTACTTTTCCCAGGTAGCATCTTAGCTAGCACTGTTTTAGTTGGAAGCATCATGATTGAACCAGCAAGTGCTGCAAAAATAAGTAGCATAACAAGTATACTTTTAAAAGGTGTGTTTAAAATACCAAATATAAAGTTCTCAAACTTTTTCCCTTTATGATCATTATGAGCCATTATTTATCTCCTTCTTTTACTTTTGTTTCTTCTGTAACTTCACAACAATGCTGATGTCCATCAGTATTATTGTGTCTTAATAGCTTTTTCCCTAAATAAGGTGTAAAAATATATGCAATAAACAATGATGCCAATAGCGCTACTGGTACATTATATGGAATAGGTTTCATAAATTCACCCATCATACCACCGACAAAAGCCATTGGAACCATAGTGAGAATAATTGCTAACGTTGCAACATTTGTAGGTGCTCCGATTTCATCTGTTGCAGTGATTAGAAGTTCATCCATATCTCTACTTTCGCTTCCATGTTCATGCATATGTCGATGAATATTTTCGATAACAATAATCGCAGCATCAACAAGAAGTCCTAAAGATAACAAGAAGGCAAAGAGTGTGATTCTGTTAATCGTTTGGTCTGTCATAAAAGCAATAAAAAGAGTAATAGCTAAAATTGCAGGTACTGTAAAAGTTACAATAAGTGATTCTCTCCATCCAAGGAAAAATACAAGCATCACAGCTATGATTACAATTGTAATAACAAGATGGTGAACAAGCTCATTTACAGCCTCGTTAGCTCTTTCTCCATAGTTTCTTGTGATTACACATCCAATACCTAATCTTTCAAGACGATCTTTATTTTCTTTAAGAAGCTTTTGAACGTCATTTGCAACAAATACAGCATTTGTCCCAGCAAGTTTTGATACAGAAAGAGTAATTTGTTCATGTTCTGAACCATCTTTAAAGATGATGCTAGCACTTTGTTTGTTTTGAACATCAATGCCATCGACTACAGTTGCTACATCTTTAAGATAAGTTGGGCTTCCCATATACTGCGCAACAATAATATTCTCAACATCTTCCACAGAGTCAATCGCATTTTTAAGACCAAAAACAACCAGTTTATTGTCCTCAGTGTTGAGTTTAACACTTGGAACCCTCACTGCTATTGCTTGAATACCTTGTACAACTTGTCCTAAAGATAGGTGATACCCCTTTAGTTTTGCTAAATCAACTTCAACATTGTATTGTTGTTTATGATCACCTTTGAGTTGCGTTTTAGCAACATTATCAAGTGCACTGATATCTTTTTTAAGATTTTGCACTTCTTGAAGAAATCTAGGGTATGACACCTTTTTTTCTTTTTGATAAAATGCAACACCAACAATTGGAATGTCAATATCAATATCAAAAGGTTTAACCATTGGTTGCATAACATTCTTGGGCATCATGTCCATATTTTGCATAACTTTATCATAAAGTTTTAAGTTTGAACTTTCTCTATCTTGCCCAATATAGTACATTACATTGATAATAGCCACATTATCTACGCTCATCGCATATATATGTTCAATTCCCTTAACCTCTCTTAACTTTTGCTCTAAAGGTTCGACAAGAATTTTCTCTATCTCTTTAGGTTTTAAGCCTGGAGCAGGGATGATAATACTACCCCCACTAATTGAGATTTGAGGGTCTTCTTCACGAGGCATAATCTCTAAAGATATATAACCCATTGTTAATAAAAATACTGCCAAAACAGCAGTTAATGGACTATATAAAAAGTTTTTAGCTAGCGAACCAGCATAGTCGGTTGTTTTGACATGTGATAAATCTTTTTCTTCCATGTGTAATTTCTCCTAATTACTTTTGAAGCTTAGAGAATCTCTCTAAAGTCTTTCCAGCAGATTTTAATTCTTTTATTATACATAAAAGAGCTGAAATCCTTCCCTCAAATTTAAGTATATATATTTAAGTTATAATTATGGGTACATTTGAAGCTATAAAATGTTTAAAATAATGGAGATAAAATGTGTGATTATATTAAATTAGGAGGGACTCTATTTATTCCTGCAACACATAAAGATTTGGATGCTGTGGTCAGTGGAAAAAAGTATAATAATTTAAAAAGTGTGCTAATTGATACTGAAGATTCTATAGCTGATGTAGACTTAGAAATATCTCTTTTAAGAATAAAAAATCTTTTACAAAATTTTACAAAAACAGATCTAATCACTTTACTCAGACCAAGGAATATTAAAGTTTTAGAAGAACTACTTACGTATAAAAATATTGATAAAGTTGATGGCTTTATATTACCAAAGTTTTCACTCATTAACGCAGATCTTTATTTAAAGGCTTTACAAAACTCAAAGTACTTAATCATGCCAAGTATTGAAGGAAGTGAGCTTTTTGAGAGCTCGAAACTTTTCAAATTACGAGAAAAATTATTACTCCATAAAGAAAAAGTTTTGCTTATTCGTTTTGGTTTAGAGGATATGCTGAGACAACTTAAAATGAAAAGAAGCTGTGAAAAAAGTATTTTTGATTATGCTGTGGGTTCTACAATTCTTGGAAACTTTATAGGTATTTTTAAAAGTGCTGGTTTTGAAATCAGTGGAGGTGTTTATCCTTGCTTTAAAGACAAGGAAGGTTTTATACAAGATGTATTAAGAGATTTAAAAGAAGGACTATTTTCTAAAACTATCATTCATCCAAGTCAAATCAATGTTATAAACGAACTTTATAAAGTCACAACAAAAGAATACAATCAAGCCCTTTGCATAGCTAAAATGGACAGTGAAGTTCAATCTTTTGATAATGCAATGCTAGAGAAAAAAACAATGACACCCTTTGCAAGAGAGATACTTCAAAGAGCAGATATATATGGGATAAAAGAGGAAGAGTATTGCTAAGGTTTTTTTGAAGTAATTTAAAGGTAATATAGTAATTTTTAATATGAATATGCTATTATTCATACATGAATGATTTAAAGAAACTACAAGAACTTTCTAAAAATTTAACTGTTTTGTATGTTGAAGACAACAAAGCATTACGTGATAATGTACAAAGGTTATTGCGTAAATTTTTTCATGGAGTTTCTGTAGCTAAAGATGGTGAAGAAGGCTTAATAAAATTTAAGAAGTATCTACAAGCTATTGTTATTACAGACATTAAAATGCCGAAAATGGATGGTCTGACACTCGCTAAAAAAATTCAAAAAATTTCTCCAAAAACTAAAGTCATAGTTATGTCAGCATTTGATGATAAAGAATATTTGTTGCATATGCTCGATAGTGGTATATTTAAATTTTTAAAAAAACCTGTTAATCTTCATTCTTTAAGTGACGCTCTTTATGCAAGTATACTTAAGCTTAAAGAAGAATGCCCTGATTTAGAAGGTAGCTCAAAAGATTTGCAAACTTCAAAAGAAGAAGTAGTGTCCGCAGATGAAAACATAGATAATATAACGCTTCTTTTTGAGATTTTGAGAAAACTGCAAGAAAAAAATGAAAAAATCGAAATACATAATTACTATAAAGGCTTGAGTATTACAAATGCTGCTATTATTTTAGATGTTACTAAAAATACAGTTTTGATAAAAACAAATTTGATGCAACAAAAAGCACTACAGTATGAAGAAAAAACTATCATTGTATCGGAGTCTCTTCCATATGCAGTAATCTGTAAAAAGATTCATAACGCAAGTTTTGAAAATCATATCATAGAATTGAGTCATCTTTCTTTTACTAAAACTTCACCAATTCAAAGAGAAACAGTACGAGTACACCCAAAGGATGAGTACATGATTTCTTTATATTTAAATGGAATAAGGATTAACCAAGAGATTGAAGTTGAAGATTTATCGATTCGTTCTATTCGTTTAAAAATGAGTTCCTTACCCGCAGGTTTAAGAATATGTGAAAATATAAGTATGCAGTTAGATTTAGAAAATGATACTTTTATATTTGAGACAAAGTTAGAAATATTTAGGATTGATGAAAATTTAACGAGTTTTGAAGTTGTTTTATTTTTTGAAGAGCTAAAAAAGACTAAGTTAATGAAATATGTGACTAAAAGACAGATGGAAATGATTAGAGAATTTAAAGGAAGACAAAATGGATAATAAAACAAAAGTGCTTTATGATGATGGGCAACACAAATGTGTTATGTTTGGTTTTGATGATGAATCAGATGAGGATTCTTTTCTCTCTGTAAATCAGTACTTAATTGTACAAAATGGAGCAGGTGTCTTAGTAGATCCAGGAAGCGAAGCTATTTTTGATGAACTTTATGAGGCTGTAAGTGAGCATGTAGAAATTGAAGATATTAAGTATATATTTTTCTCTCATCAAGATCCTGATGTATCAGGTTCCATTGCGCAGTGGGCACTTGTAACGAAAGCTCGCTTTATTATGTCAAGTTTGTGGGTACGTTTTATGTCTCATTATGGTTTTATGGAGATGAGTAGAGTTATGAGTCTTCCGGATCATGGAGCAAAGTTGAATTTTGGGAATGATTTTTTAAAGTTTGTACCAGCACATTTTTTACATTCACCAGGAAATTTTTCTGTATACGATTCAAAGTCAAAGATAGTTTTTTCAGGTGATATTGGTGCAGCTATTGTTGAATCCCCAGAAGGATATAAAAAAGTTACAAGCTTTGAAGAGCATAAAGTACATTTAGTCGGATTTCACCAAAGATATATGGGCTCAAATAAGTTATGTCGCGCATGGGTTAAGCAAATAAAAAACCTAGATATATCTATGATTGCTCCACAACATGGTTTAGTTTTTGAAGGAGAGGATGCGCAAAGTTTTTTGGCATGGCTTGAAGAACTTCAGTGTGGTAGTGATTTATTAGACACTTTGTACCCTTAATTGAGTTATGAAGTTTACTTGATATGTTTGAAAACTTAAATCTTTTACTTATCCTCTTTGGCATCTTTGTTTTCTTGGGTTTTGGCTTATATATACAATTGAGGATTACGAGGTATATTGATAAACTAGCAGAAAGTGAAAAGAGGTTTAAAGACCTTACTCAAAGATTTGAGTATGCAATTTCTGGTTCTGGCGATGGTTTATGGGATTGGGATTTAATTACAAACGATGTGTATTTTTCACCAAAATGGAAAGAGATGCTGGGGTATAGCGATGAAGAACTTCCTAATGAATTTACTTCATGGGAGACAAGAGTTCACCCTGATGATATAGAGATGGCAACAAATGCTATACATGCATCTCATATGTCTTCAGATGTTGAGTATAACATTCTTCACCGTATGCGACATAAAGATGGTTCCTGGGTATGGATAATGGACCGTGGACAAACTATATTTGATGAAAATAATAAAGCTGTTCGTATGGTTGGTTTTCACACGGATATAACGACAGTAAAAGAGCAAGAGTTAAAAATCGAAGAGTTAAGTACACTTTTGAGAAATACTATTAATTCTGTAGATAATCTTATTTTTGTAAAAGATAAGAATTTTAAATATATAGAACTAAATGAAGCTTTTAGAAAGTTTGTAGGGCTTAGTCGTGATGAAATCCTTGCTAAAGATGACTATGAATTGTTTGATAAAGAAGTCGCTGATTCTTTTCGAGCATATGATGAAAAAACTTTACTAGAACAAAGACCAGAAGATAATTACGAATGGGTAAAGTATCCTGATGGTAGCGATGTTTACCTCTTAACACTCAAAGCCCCTTTGTGTGATAGTAATGGAAATGTATTGGGTATAGTTGGCAACTGTGTAGATTTAACACAAGAAGAGTTGTTAAAAAAGAAAATCATCGCACAAGAAGAGATGATGATAGCACAGTCGCGACATGCTGCTATGGGTGAAATGATAAGTATGATTGCACATCAGTGGAGACAGCCAATAAGTGTTATTGCAATGCATGCGACTAATATTATAGTTGATATAGAACTAGAATCTTTAAATGAAGCTACATTAAAAGAGACGAACGTCCACATTATAGAGCAGACACAAGAACTCTCTAAAACAATAGATGATTTTAAAGACTTTTTTAAACCAGATAAAGTGGCAAATACAGTTTTTTTAAAGGATATAGTTTCTGATGCTTTAGGCGTAATAGGAAAAACTTTAGAAAATAATAATATAGAACTTAAAGTTGATATATCTCAAACTCTTGAGTTAAAAACATACGCAAGAGAACTTATGCAGGTACTGATAAATATTTTAAAAAATGCAAAAGAAGCTTTCAAAGAAGAAGATAAGAAAAAGATTATTAAAATATATATGGAGAGTGTTAAAGATAGCGTTATTTTACGTATAGAAGATAATGCAGGTGGTATAGATAGTGCTATTGTAAATAAGATATTTGATCCATATTTTAGTACAAAAACATCCAGGAATGGAACGGGACTTGGATTGTATATGAGTAAAACAATTATAGATAAACACTTACATGGAACAATACATATGAAAAATGTTGAGCATGGAAGTTGTTTTGAAATAAAATTACCCTTGGATTTTGATAATGCAAAATGTTAAAGCTTTACAAGATATTAGCAAAGATTTAAGAATATTATATGTAGAAGATGATCCCAATATTAGAGAGGGTACTAGTTTATATTTTCGTAATTTTTTTAAAGATGTTATAGTAGCAAATGATGGAAAAGAAGCTTTGTCTTTATATAAAGAACAAGACTTTGATATCGTAATTACAGATATTTTAATGCCTCAAATGGATGGCATAAAGATGCTTGAAGCGATTCACAAAATAAACCCTTATCAGAGTACACTTATTACTACTGCATATACGGATTCAAAAAATATACTCAATGCTATAAAAGTAGGAGTAGATGGTTACATTGTTAAACCTTTTGACTTTGAACAAATGAATTTTGAACTTTTTAAAGTAGCACAAAAAATAAATATGCATAAGGAAAACGAACTATACAAATCTAATCTCAACGAATTAGTTAAAGAAAAAACACATGAACTTAAAACTTTACTTGCATACCAAGATTCAAACTATAAAAAAACACTCTCTTCTATGGTTGAAATAATAGAGCAAAGAGACACATATACAGCAGGACATAGTAAAAGAGTTGCTGAATATTCACAAAAAATAGCACAAGAGATGGGATATTCTCAAAGTGAATGTACACTTATTTATCATGCGGGTATTTTACATGATGTTGGGAAAATAGCTACTCCCGATGCAGTCTTGCTTAACCCCAAAGCTTTAAATGATTTAGAATATAAGTTAATTCAAGAGCATGTAAGTGTAAGCTATAGATTACTGCATAAAATCCCAATGTTTGAGTATTTATCAGATATTGTATATTCTCATCATGAGCGCTATGATGGAACAGGTTACCCAAGGGCTCTTAAAAAAGATGAGATACCGGAGTTGGCAAGAATTATGATTGTAGCAGATGCATTTGATGCAATGACTACAAACAGAATTTATAAATCAAGAAACACAATTGCTCAAGCTTTAGTGGAGATAGATAAACTAAGTGGATCGCAGTTTGACCCTTTAGTAGCTAAACATGCGATTATTGCGCTAAAAGATATAAAGATAGATGATGCAATAAACCAGCTTCCTATAACAAAACTAGAAGAGGAACGTTTTGCATATTTTTATAGAGATACGCTTAGTGAGGCATATAATCAGCAGTATCTTGATGTTGCCTTGATGAAAAACAAACAAGAAAAATATTTTCATTTTATAGCCATCATCTCGTTAAAAGGTTTTAGTGAATACAACAAAAAACATGGATGGAAAAAGGGAGATAGGCTTTTAGCTGAAGTTGCTTCTTTACTTAGTGAGCATTTTCCTGCCGCATATATTTTTAGAGTATTTGGCGACGATTTTGTTCTAATGAGTAAAAAGAATCCAAAAGAAGAAAATATCAAAGATACTCTTTCGCACACTCTCAAAAAACATAAGCTTAAATATGAGGTGGATATTATAGATTTAGAACTAGAAAATATCTCTGTACTCTCAGATATAGAAGCTTTTCAAGAAAGAAAAAAATAATGCACTTACTTAAAGTTATTGAGTAAGTATTCACATTCACCAATATCAAAACTACTGACTGCTGAGGATATTTGTGTCGCCGCAGTTTTAAAAGCGTTTATATTTTTTTCTTTCCCATACTTCTCAAGTGCATCAGCAAATTCTTGAATTAGGTCTATATCTCCATTGTTTTTTGCTTTAGCGAGAAGCATTTGAAGTTCTGGATAGTCTTCTAAAGATGGATATGCAGATATTTCTTCCACCGTATCATACTCTATGGAATTGATAGTGCATTTTATAAACTGAGACATAGAAAAACTAAGTGTATCCATTTGAATCGGTTTATGTAAAAAATCATCAAACATAGAGTTTTCTTCATTATGTTTTTGTGAAACTACAGAAGCTGTTATAGCGATAATGGGAATATCTTTAAATTTTTTAATCTCTTTAGTGGCTTCATAACCATTTTTATGAGGCATTTTTATATCCATAAGAATGATATCTATATCTTGTTCTCGTGCAATATCCACTGCTTCTTGTCCATTTTTTGCTTCAAAAATTGTTAAAGGAGTTGATTTGAGATATTCTCGAATCAACTTTCTGTTAAGTTCTATATCATCAGCTATTAAAACTGTAGCTGGAGCAAACACTATCTCAGAATTATGTAGATTGAGTTCTGCGACTCCTCCAGTACTTATGCTGACATCATTAAGTGTTACAATAAATGTAGAACCGATATCTCTTTTGCTTTTAAGTAAAATAGTGCCATTCATAAGCTCAACGAGTTTTTTGACTATAGCTAAGCCAAGTCCTGTGCCTCCATAGAGTTTATTGCTTTGGTCTAAGTGTTGTGAAAAAGCTTCAAACATGTGAGACTGCTGTTCTTCATCCATTCCGATACCTGTATCTTTGACTTCTAGGATCAATTTCACTTTATCTTCCATAAGCGATGAAGATGTAATGGTAATATCCACAGAACCTTCATGTGTGAATTTAAGAGCATTGCTGATAAGATTAAATAAAATTTGTCTTATTCTAACTTCATCCACTAAGACAATATCAGGCACAGAATTATCAACCAAGACCTTTAGCTCGAGTGCTTTAGCTTTGGCTTTATGGTAAAAAACACTTTTAATCTCATCTGCAATCGCTCGCATACTTGCAGCAGAGTATTGGATGCTCATTTTTCCAGCTTCAACTTTGGATAAATCTAGAATATCGTTGATGATAGTAAGGAGAACTTTTGAGCTGTCTTTTACAGATTTAACATAGTTTGAGTGTTTGGTATCTGTGATTTCTTTGTCTAGTATATCCGTAAAACCAATGATAGCATTCATTGGAGTGCGAATCTCATGAGACATATTTGCTAAAAATTCTGATTTCATTTGGTTAGCACTTATCGCTTCTTCTTTTGCGATTTCAAGCTCTTGCGTACGTACATCCACAATGTTTTCAAGATTTTTGTTTACCGATTCAAGTGCTTCTTTTGTTCTTTGGAGCTCATCGTAGGTCTTGTTCATTCTGTTGAGTATTTGGTGAAGTACAAAGCCCTCAAAAAGAACAAATGCTCCATGAAGCAACACTATATCCAAGCCGCATCCATAGTTGAAAACAACTATAGGTGTGTTGAAAATACTTATATTGAACTCTTGAAGATAGTTGAAAATGAAATGGTGAAGCAGAATAAAACTAGCTCCAAGCCGAACAACTTTATAGTCTCTATAGATCACTAAAAAAGACAAAGCTCCAAAAATATGAAAGTGCATTTCAATGCGACCAGCACTCTGTTGAATCATAATAATAGAAAATGTCAGTAAAACCAGGGCAATAGCGTATTTATAGGTTTGATGGTCTGTACAGTATTTGTATGTGAGGTATGTGATAGCAGATAAAATACCACCTCCAATAAAACCAAGAAAAAAACCATTAAAAAGATACGCTGTGATTGTTGAGACAATAAGCCAATGGTAGAGCACAAGTTTGAGCATAAATACATCGTATATTGACTTGTTCTTATATATGTGAACACTACTCATAAAGAAGCTCCTCTATATCTAATTTTATTTGTTTATAATCAAAAGGAAATGATGTATATATATATCGTAATATTTTTTGATCTTTATCTTTTTTAAGAAGATATAAATTTGAAGAATGATCAAATTCTGTCTCATCAAAAAGGTTTTGAGAGAAGTAAACCTTAAAAGCTTTTGTGTACTCACGTATCACAAGTGGATCCAGATAAATCCCTTTAAAATCTTTGTGAAAATATCTTGCAAATTCATTTGGTAAAGCTGAGTTTTCAGGGTTTGAAATATCTAAAAACTCTATACCAACTCTTTGTTTAGTTTTTTCATCAAGTGATTGATAGAATATAGCTAAACTCTGAAGTCTTGGGGTGCATACATTTACACAGCCGGCATAACCAAAGAAAAGAAGTTTGATATCTTTTTCATCATCAAGAATTAAAGGAAGATTTATCTCTTTATCTATACTTACTCTTGAAATACCTTTACTTGTAAAGCTTGGTGCGAACATAATAAGAACCGATATACACAGTATGGATAAAAGGATAAGTGAAGTATAAAGTTTTTGTTTCATCAATCAGCGTAACGTTTTTTTATCTCTATAATTTGATCTATATTTTGAAGAAGTAAATCCACTATTTTTGGATCAAAAGCTTTGGCACTCTCTTTTTTTATGTATTCTAAAGTATCTTCAAGGCTCCAAGCCTTTTTGTATATTCTATCGTGACTCAAGGCATCAAAAACATCAGCAACTGCAGTGATGCGACCAAAAATATGAATATCTTCACCTTTTAAGCCTCGTGGATAACCTGAACCATCCCATTTTTCATGATGCTCATGGGAGATTAAAGCTGCTGTTTGTAGAAGTATATGTTGCGATTTATGAAAAATCTCCCAACCATAAATAGTATGATTTTTCATTATAAAGAATTCTTCTTCTGTTAGTTTTCCCGGTTTTAAAAGAATGTTATCAGGAATAACAACTTTTCCAATATCGTGCATAGGTGATGCCATTTTTAAAAGAGATATCTCTTCTTGTGTACAACCATAAGCCTCTGCAAGAAGTTCAGAAATAAGTGAAACTCTGTTTACATGTTCTCCCGTTTCTTTAGAACGCCACTCTCCAAGTTCACCGAGTGTGTGTAAAATCTCTTTTTGTGAAGATATAATCTCTTCTCGCAGCTGAACCTCTTTACTGATATCAGTCCGAATGCTGATATATTCGACTATATCTCCCTGAGCATTCAAAATAGGCATAACAGTGGCCTCCACATAATAGGCTGAGCCATCTTTGGCTCTATTTTTTATAGTGCCACTCCAAATTTTTTTCGCTTGTATGCTTGTCCACAAATCTTTATAAACAGCTTGACTTACATCGGGATGTCTAGTGATTTTATGAGGAGAACCTAAAAGCTCCTCTTTTGAATACTTACTCACTTCACAAAACTTATCATTCACATAGGTGATATAACCTTTTAAATCTGTTTTTGAAACCAAAGAACCGGCATCCACAGCTATTTTGTATTGCTCAAGAAGTACTTTAGTATCATCCACTTCACCTTGCAGGGATTCTCTTACTAGAAACAGCTCTATATGTGTATTTACTCTATGAAGGAGTTCAGCTTCATCAAAAGGTTTTGTAACATAGTCCGCGCCACCATGCTCAAAACCTTTGTGAATACTCTCTTGATTAGCATTTGCTGAGAGAAAAATAATAGGAATTTTTTTTTGAAGAGGATCATTTTTGATAATATCTGCTGTTTCATAGCCATCAATGCCTGGCATGTTGATATCGAGTAATATGAGAGAATGTTTACGAAGCTTAAGTTGCTCAATCCCTTTTTCACCGCTTGTGGCAAAAAAAATATTGTAAAGATCTGTTGATTTTAAAACATTAGCAGCAAGTTGTATATTTTTAGTATTGTCATCAATAATTAATACATTTTGTTTCATATTGTAGCCTAGGAAGTAATAAATCTTAATATTCCATTTAATTATAGCGAAAAAAATATTAGTTTATATTTTTTTAATAAAGACAATTGAGTATACTTTCATATGAATTTAATACAAATCAATGATAGTTCAAACTCTCAACTAGACATCTATAAGACATTACGAGATAATGCTCTTGATACTCAAAACAGTTTTGTGGCGGACTCGCCAAAAGTTGTTAATCTTCTTTTACAAAGTGATATCCAAGTTAGAAGTATTTTAGCCACGCAAGAGTACTACGATAACTTTAAAGAGCTGCTAGCAGGAAAAAATATACCAAAGCAATACGTGGCAGATAAAGAAGTAATGCAAAGTATAGTGGGACATAAAATTCACCATAACTGCATGATGCACGGAGTAAGACCGGCACAAAATTCTTTAGATGCATTGGACGACAATATTTTAATGTTAGATAACATCACATCAACAGAAAACATCGGTGCAATCGCTAGAAGTATGGCTGCTTTGGGTGTGCATTCTTATCTTCTTCCACGCACTTCACCGCATCCCTACGGCAGACGCGCACTAAGAGTTTCTATGGGATATATGAGCAAGCTCAAGTATAATATATATGAAGATATTTTCAGCACGCTTTTAGAGCTGAAACAAAGAGGTTACAGAATATTCGCGGCTGAGGTGGATGATAATGCCACATTTTTAAGTGATGTGTCAGTCCCTGAGAAATGGGTTCTTTTGATGGGGCACGAAGGAAAAGGGATAGCCAAAGAAATCTTGGATGTGTGCGATGAGGTTGTAAGCATCGAGATGCAAGAGGATGTGAAAAGTTTCAATGTCGGTGTCGCAGCCTCATTGATTATGTATCAGTTTAAAAACAGCTATAATGGCAAATAAACTATACACAAGGCAATCAAATGGATGGCACAAAACGGGTGAATATTAAACATGGTACCAGTGTGGCTATTGTCCTTAAACAAGATCAAGACACAGGTTATCTCACAGATGGGATAGTTCGTGATATTTTGACAAAATCCCCTAACCATCCCCATGGGATAAAAGTACGTTTGATGAGTGGTGAAGTCGGCCGTGTCAAGGAGATTCACTCATGAGTGCAAAATTCTCAACTCTTGCACTTAGTGAAGAGATGCTCACGAATCTAGATAGCATTGGGTATACGGAGATGACTCCGGTTCAAGCCGAGACTCTGCCTTTGATCTTAGAAGGTAAAGATGTGATTGCTCAAGCAAAAACAGGAAGTGGAAAAACTGCTGCTTTTGGGATAGGCTTATTGCAAAAACTTCAGGTGAAGAAGTTTCGTGTGCAGGCACTTGTTTTATGCCCGACACGTGAGTTGGCTGACCAAGTGGCAAAAGAGTTGCGAACAATCGCTAAGTTTGCTCATAATATTAAAATCCTTACACTCTGTGGCGGTGCTGCTTTTGGTCCGCAACTAGGTTCACTTCGTCATGGAGCGCACATAATCGTAGGAACTCCGGGGCGTATTTTAAAACATTTAAACAAAGAAACACTCTCTCTTGAAAACCTAGAAACTTTAGTGCTTGATGAAGCAGACAGAATGTTAGATATGGGTTTTATAGAAGAGATAGATAAGGTTTTAGAGTACGCTCCTACGACGAGACAGACTTTATTGTTCTCGGCGACATATACAAACGAGATAACATTTATCAGTGATAGAATTCAGCGTGATGCGGTAAGTGTGAAAACTGTGAGTACAGAAGTGGCAAACAAGATAGAAGAGCATTTTTATGAAGCTTCAAACAAAACAGATACGCTTATTAAAATATTCAGCACCTTTAAACCTGAAAACATCATCGTCTTCACCAACACAAAAATCGAGGCAAAAGAGTTGGCTGAAAATCTTGCAAAAAACAAGATAGATGCGCTTGGCGATTCATGGTGATTTAGAACAGTATGAACGTAACGATGTGTTAGTGCAGTTTGCTAACAAGTCGTGTCCTGTTTTAATTGCCACAGATGTTGCAGCGCGCGGTTTGGATATTAAAGAGTTGTCTATGGTGGTGAACTTTGATTTGCCTCACACCTTTGAGACTTACACGCATAGAATAGGGCGAACAGGACGTGCAGGAGCGACAGGTGTCGCAATCACTTTGTATAATTTAGGTAAAGATATAGAAGAATATGAAAGTGCAGAACGTATTTTTGAAGATGCAAGTATTTTAAAAAAGTCTAACAGTTTTGAGATGAAACCGCAAAACATCACTCTTGTTATAGAAGGTGGAAAAAAAGATAAGCTTCGCGCTGGAGATTTGCTCGGAGCATTAACCGGTGAAGCTGGTTTAGCGGGAAGTGCCATTGGTAAAATCGATATTTACGATAGACAAGCCTATGTGGCCGTGCAGCGGGAGTTTATAGACCAAGCACATAAAAGACTCTCGCAAGGCAAAATTAAAAATAAAAAGTTCTCCGTTTGGGTTTTGTAGTTACCTGAAAAATAACTTTCTTTCTTCACCGGAGATGATATACTTAAATTCATAAGCGTTATTTGCGATGTATTCTAAGTCATCTATAGCGTTAGAATCACAGGCAAAAAGAATGCGATCATCAATTTGGAGTAAAGTGTCATCACTTGGTAAAAGAATTTCTTCATTTGATCTAAGTATAAGTAAAGGAAAAAGGTTGTTTTTTTGATTTCTATCTCTTCGAGAAAGTTTTAAGATACCTAAAGCAAGTGAATTTTCTTTGTTCTTTAGATATTTATGGATTTCATAAGCCTCTTTTTCTGTAAGGTCTAGCTCATAGGTCTTTGGGTTTATCCCAACATTTTTGACTAAATCCACTAGGAGTGAATGTCCCCACGCTTCATCCTTGTTTGCAATCATACGAATCAGTTTGTCGCCTAATGGATTTGAAAGTGCATTTGTCGTTTTTTGAATAAGTATACGCTCTGGAATGTAAAGATGGTCTATCTTTGCTTTAGAAAAGATAGAAAAATCTGTAATCTCATTTTCTCTTACGATAATAAGTGCCGAAGGATTCATCTTTTTCACAGTTGAAAGAATAGAAAGATTAATTGTATCGTTATCGGTGGCAATTATGACAAGTTTAGCATCATAAATATTTGCTGTTTCAAGATAAAAATGATCATCCGCACTTCCGTGAATGATTTTGTTAACACCTGAGTAGTTTGCCGTATTTATTCTAGAGTCATTCACCTCTATAACAGTTGGAGTAATATTGTTCTTTTTAAACATCTCATAGATAGTGGAGCCTAGACGACCATAACCACAAATAATAATATCTGAGTCTGGAATAGAAAAAGTTTTTGATTCAAGGGTATCTCTCTTGTATAACCAATTTTCAAGTTTAAAGAGGCTTGGAGCTTTAAGTGCCATTTGCAGTTGGTAAGCAATAATTGCAAATGGGTTATCTACTATATCTGCATGTGCATCACGAAGGTTTTCAGCCTCTTCAGCAGTGGTTGCCTTGACCACCACATTAACATACGGATTGAGTAGTTTTGCAGCAAGTGTTATACGCAGATTCAGAGCATTGTCTTCAAAGATAGAGATAACACCTTTGCAGTAGGGGGACTTGATGCCAGCGTATTCCAAGGCATTTGGATTATGTGCATCTTTTACCAATATAGGGACATTTGGAACAAAACCCTCGAGTTGTAAATAATCAGCCCTATCTTGATCGATTTCTACTACGACGACAACACGCATTTTTGCCGCGAGTAGACGTTTGATAATCTCGCGAGTTGTTTCATTGTACCCTAAGACAATAACAAAATTTTCTTCCATGTTCTTCACCGAACGCTGGAATCTTGCTATAGCAATCTCACTCAAAAAGATTTTATTTTGAAAAAGTGAAATAAGGGTTCCAATACTATAAAACCATCCTAATACAACGATACACTAACCCAGATTTTTTGATAATGTGTAAATGCAAAGGGGAGTTCACCAAAACCGATTGTAGTAGCTGTGTAGGTTACAAAGTAAAAAGCTTCAAATATTGAAAGATGAAAACTGTTTCCATTTGCATCCACTCCCGGTATAAGTAAGAGCCCTGTCATAGCTATAGTGTATGTTGATAAAATAACTATAAAGGGTAAGCGCATCCTTTGCAGGATGATCCAAAGTGAACCTTCATTCATTGTTTATCTTTTAGATTTAAGAGTGTCGCCGACATACAGAATAACAGAGGTAATATTTGCTAAAAGTGCACCAGCACTCAAAGAGATGATAATCCCAAAGATTTCAGGGTCTATAGTTTTAGAATCCGTAAAAATTGTCCATATAGTAGCAGCTACAAGGAGTTGTAAGTTTGCCACTAAACTCGTGGCAATTAAAACCGAACCGATCTGTGTTTTGTCTCCAAGTTTGAGTACAGTCGCAATAAGATTAACCACTATAGCAGCAAAAAGTTCATACTTAGAGTGCATGTTCATATCTAGAGGATCCCCATACCAAAAACCAAAATTGAGTGTCATTGCTAAAATGATGAAAAACCCTGCTATTACCTTGTCTAAGTTCATATCTATCCCTTGAAATTTTGTTATAATAGCAATATTACCATAAAGTAAGTTTATAAAAGGATGGGGATGTTTAAATATTTTATAGCATTATTGCTATTGACAAATCTCTTGATTGCCAAGGAAAAGAGTGTGAGTATATATGATTTTAAAGTGCAAACTATAGATGGGGAAGAGATTTCCTTGAATAAGTACAAGGGCAAGATTTTATTAATTGTAAATGTGGCAAGTGAGTGTGGATTAACTTACCAATATGAAGGTCTTGAAAAACTATATCAGCAGTATAAAAATAAGGGTTTTATGGTTTTAGGTTTTCCATCAAATCAGTTTTCAAATCAAGAACCAGGGACAGATAAAGAGATAAAATTCTTTTGCAAGCGTGAGTATAATGTTCATTTTGACATGTTCTCAAAAATAGAAGTCAATGGAGAGGGTGCAGATCCATTATATAAATTTTTGAAAGAAGAAAAAGGCGGTTTCTTAGGTTTTGATGGGATAAAATGGAACTTTACCAAATTTTTAATAGATAAAAATGGAAAAGTTGTCAAAAGATATGCACCTTCAACAAACCCTTCAAAACTTGAAGAGGATATTGAAAAGCTTTTATAAGGCTTATTGCTTAAAGCTTTTTACAAGATTGTAAAGTTCATCTGTGAATTTAATACTAAACATCAGTTTTTTATTAATTTCATAATGTTCTATAAACTGGATATAAGGGCTGTTTGGTGAAAGATTTGTTATTTTTGTATGATAATTTTTTTCATCTAGTGTATGGTTCTTTTCAATATTATCAACAATAAGACCAACATCTATGCCATTAACATTACAGATAATAACCTGTTCAAAAGCTAAGGTTAGTTTTTGGATGTTATCTCGTAAAGTATGAATACCTTTAATAGTATTAGCTTTATGAGCCTCAATAATTTTTAATTTTTCATCTACACTCATATCATCAGAAACATTTTCCAGATATTTTGCACCATCGAGGTGAAGCGCATTGTGATGTGCTATAACTTCTCGTTTTAAGATGTCTATATATCCATGCGTATTACACTTTAGACATTGCAGTGTTTTATCAATCCATTTTCCAAGTACACACATATGAGGATCAAGTGCTTTAGTGAATTTTTCACCAGTACGGAGTGAGTTTTCATAATCTTTTACCCAAGCAACATGTTGTCCTTCGACTTCATGTAAAACTTGAAGTTGTGTAGATGTGTAAGTTTCAAAACCTAAAAGCTTTCTTACACTTACAATAGGAATCACTTTATCTTTGTGAGAAATAATTCCTTCAATCAGTTTAGAACTACTTGCCATTGGCTGAGGTTGTGTATATTGAACGAGTTCATTAATATTGTCACTACTAAGTAAATATGTTTGCGCTTTAATCTCAATTTCTAAAAAATCCATAGACATACCTGATCATAATTTTATGGCTCGAGTATAACACAATTAATCTGAAATAAAATCTTTGTTAGAGCATTTAATATTTAATATTAAAGTACAAGCTAAGTTGTTACACGCTTTAGGTGCTGCTTAATCCATCCAGCGTGTAGGATCATAGCCATCACTTGGTCGTACAACTGTCTTTTTTTCTAATCTTTTGTACATGATATTTGAATCACTTTTTCTTATGAAATCATATTTTTTATAAAAATCAGAAGTAGTGTCATTTACTTCTACATGTATCTCTTCATATAACTCGCCAGCTTCGAGTAAAAATTGCGTTAACATAAAAGAAGCTATGCTATTTTTTCTATACTCTGGCAAGACCGCCACATTAAGCATAGGAATACCATCAATTTCTCGTGACCAAACAGCACCAACTACCCGGCTATCTTTTAAGGCATACAAACCTAGGTCTTTTGTTGTAAGCCCATAAAATTCTGTGTATTTTTTATGCTCACTTACTCGTGCATACTTCACCATATCAGCTACTATTTTTTGCTCTGATGAACGTAAAAAGTATAAGTCTAAGTTCATGACACCTCCTCTATTTTTTGTTCGTAACTCTCGTTCATACCATCAAGTTGTGTTTGTTTATCTTCGAGTTCTTCAAACAAATCTTCAATCTGTTTTTCTTCATCGGCTACAGTTTTAGAAAGCGCCATTAACGAAGCACTGTCTCCGGCATTGGAAGATTGTATAAGTTCTTGATGGTGAACTTCGAGTTGTTCTTCAAGTTTCATAATCTCAGCTTCGAGTTTATCTATTTTTTTTCTTAGTGGTGAAGTGACTTTGTTTCTCTCTCTTACAAGTTCTGCTCGAATTTTTTTGTTTTCTTTGTTGGAGGATTTTGGAGCAACTTTCACTTTTTCTTCAGTCTCTTCTTCTTCCCAGCCTATTTTAGCTAAGAAGTCATCATAACCACCATCAAAAACTCGTGCGCCATCTGTAGCAAAGATAATAAGTCTATCGCAAACGCGACGAAGTAATTCTTCAGAGTGTGTTACTATAACAACAGAGCCTTTAAATTTTTGTATAGCTTTTGTTAGTGCTTCAATGCTGTCCATATCAAGATGATTTGTCGGCTCATCAAGAAAGAGAACATTTACATGTCTTGCAATTATTTGACCAAGCATAACACGGCTTTTTTCGCCACCAGAGAGTAAAGAGATCTTTTTCTTAGCATTTTCACCACTAAACATCATTCCACCACAAATACTTCTTACCTGCGCTTCACCAAGCCCTGGGTTTCCCACATAGATCTCATCCATAACAGAGTTGTTAGGACTTAAGTGAGCGATGTTAGTTTGTCCAAAGTGTGCAAAAGAAGCAGTGCCGTGGTACTCTACTTCACCACTTACTTTTGTCAATTCTTTAGCAATTGTGTTGAGGAGTGTTGATTTTCCTTTTCCATTTTTACCTATGATGCCAAGGCATTCACCTTTTTGCAAAGTAAAAGAAATATCTTTAAAAAGGATATTTTCCAAACTGTATCCAAAGCTCAAATCTTTGACATCAAGAAGCACTTTTGCAGGAGTTTCTTTGAAGTTAAATTCAAACTCTAGTGCATTGTCAAAGCCTAAATCTTCGAGTCTATCCATCTTTTCTAATTGCTTTACTTTTGACTGCGCAAGTGAAGCGGTCGAAGCACGAGCTTTATTTTTAGCGATGAACTCTTCTAACTCTTTTACTTTTTTGTCTTGTGCGATCTTTTGTTTGGCATGCAGTTCATCATTTGCAGATAGCTGCTCATAAAACTTATGTGTATTACCTGGGATGATTTCTATTCTTTTACGAACTAGACCCATAGTATGTGTACAAACACCATCCATAAAATCTCTATCGTGCGTAATAAGAATAACTTCACCATCAAAGGAGCGTAAAAAATCTTTTAACCAACGAAGTGAGACAATGTCAAGGTAGTTAGTCGGTTCATCTAAAAGTAAAAGATTTGGTTCAGTTACAAGAAGTTTTGCAAGGTTGATACGAATCTGATAGCCACCAGAGAATGAGAGTGGATCTTTATCTAAGTCTTCTAAAACAAAGCCAAGACCAAAAAGAATTTTCTCAACTCTGTAAGTATCGTACTTCATCTCCTCCGTAAGAGCTAATGCAGCTTCTTCGCGAAGTGTTTTTTCACTAAAAGTAAGATGCTGTTTAAGTGTACCTATTTTATAATTCTTTGGGATAATCACTTCACCTTCATCAGCAGCTTCTTCACCTAAGATAAGTTTAAAAAGCGTTGATTTACCGCTACCGTTTCTGCCAACTAAACCAACACGATTGGAAGCATTGAGTTTGAAGTTTAGATTTGAAAATAATTCTTGTGTAGCAAAGTTCTTTGAAATATTTTGTAGTTGTATCATGGGGCTCTTTTTATGTGTAAATATGAAACGTAGTTTACAATGAAAGCTCTCAAAATTAGCTTTAAAGTATAAGCTAGGTTACAGTAGATAAAATCAAAGTTTCACGAGATAAATTAAATTTAAATAAGTCTTAGCTATAATAAGTTTGTATAATTAATATAATATTTTAAGATGATTGGAAGACAAATGAATGTTGCAACAGATGACCTTAAAAATAGAATAACAAGTCGCTACATTATAGCTTTGTCTATTATTGCCTTACTTACAACGGCTGCATTTTATATACTAAGAGTAACAATACAAAGTACTCAAAGTACGGGTTTTATAGTAAACAAATCGGGAAAGCAACGTATGCTCTCTCAGCATATAGCTTTAGATGTTTACCGTATTTGTAATCAAGAATTTGAGAGCAATAAGGAACTTGAACTACAAAAAGACTTACTTTACAAACATGCAAAAGAGATGCTTGCTATAAATAAAATGCTCTCAACCGGTATATTGTCAAATAAAGATAGAGTGGGCTTATCTGAAAAAATTGATGCAATGTATTTTGGAGAGATGCAGGTTGCATCTAGGGTTAAAAAGTATGTTAATTCAGCTTTGGCACTACTCACTACAAATGACTCTTCAGAGATAGATGAAATAAAGAGTTATATTGACAAGCATTCAGAGAACTTGTTGCGTGATCTTAATAAGGTCGTAAACCAGTATCAAATAGAAGGTGAAGAGAAGCTAGAAAGTATGCAAGGACTAGAGTTGTTTCTTTGGACTTTTACGATTTTTATTCTTTTACTTGAAGTGATATTTATATTTCAACCAATGGTTAGATACCTTCTAGAGTTAAGTTTTGCGAATGAAAAAGCCATGACAGAGTTGGAGACAAAGGTTGTGCTTAGAACCTTGCATCTAGAAGATGCAAACATGCAACTTAGCCATTTAGCTTCACATGACCCTTTAACAGGGTTGCAAAATAGACTTAAACTTGAAAACAGTATTGAAAGAGTGATAGAGTTTCATAAATCGCACAAGGTGATGTTTGGAGTAATAATGCTCGATATTGATTGGTTTAAAAATGTAAATGACACCTATGGCCATGATGTAGGGGATAATGTCCTAGTTGATATAGCACACATTATAAAAGATGCATTAAGAGAAGATGACAAGGTGTTTCGTGCAGGTGGTGAAGAGTTTGTTGTTTTAGTACAAAATATTGATGATACAGATACTTTAAAATTGGCAGAGAAGATAAGAATACTTGTGCAAAAACATCTTTTTAAAGTAGAAGGTAAAACTTTTTCAAAAACAATCAGTTCTGGAGTCTATCATAGTTCCTTGGTAGATACTCAAAGTGTTCGTGATGTTTTAAAGTTTACAGATATTGCTCTTTATGAGTCTAAAGCAAAGGGAAGAAATAAAATTACACTTGTAAGAGAAGACATGAATGGCGTTGTATCTCAGAAGCCTATTTCGAAATTAACTCTTAAATTCTCACAAAGATCATTAGAAGAACTTTTAGAATATAAAGATGAGTCATTCTTGATAGACTGTGAAATACAAGAGATACTTCGCGGTAAAAAAACATTTTTATCTCTCATTCATAAAGATGATCTTTATTTATTAGAACAATTACCGCAAAAAATCTCACAAGAAGCACCTTTTAGTACTACGCTTAGAGTGATGGATATAGAAGATATTATACATATATGTAGAGTGAATATTTACGAAGATGAGGATGAGAATATAATTATCTCTTTAGTAAATGCCACAAAGCTTGCTGAAAACGTTTCTGATGCAACCTTAATTAAGAATCTCCAAGCTATGCTTGAAAATACTAATGATTACATATACTTTAAAGATGTAAATCACGTATTTACAGCTGCTAGTAAAAGTCTTGTAGATATAACATCAGTAGAAAATCGGGATCAGTTTTTAGGTTCTGTAGATTATGATGTCTTTGCAAAAGATTTGGCAGATGAGTATTTTAAACTCGAACGTGATGTTTTTGATAATAAACATCAAGTTGCACAAGAGTTACAAGCTACAGTGGACAATGATGGAAATAAGGCGTGGGTTGACAATAGAAAGTATCCTATATATGATGAACAAGGAGTGGTTATCGGTCTTTTTGGAATTGCTCGTGTTATTTCTGATAATGAGCATAGTGATTTAGCGATGAAAAATGAAAAGTAATAGGTAGGATATATGTTAAGCTATAAGTTTAAAATTCTTTTTCTTATTTTGCTAGGAATGTCAGTTCTTAATTATATTTCTTATTCTGTAACTGGATCTATTAAACAAGATAAAATAAACGCTGCTTTAAAACAGCATTTAAGTGATTTACAAATACATTATGAAATATTACTATATCATCAAAATATTACAGCAGAAACAGCTTATGAAACAACAGTAGAAAAGCCAGGGTTTATGGAGCTATTTTCTAAGGTTTCATCTTCTTCAAAAGTAGAACAAGAACTAATGAGAAAAGATTTAGAGCTTCTTTTAAGTAAGATGTATGCAAGACTTCAGAAAAAAGGTGTTTTACAATACCATTTCGTTCTTCCAGATAATACGGTGTTTCTTAGAATGCATAAGTTAGATAAGTTTGGAGATGATTTAACGAGTGTGAGGAAAGATTTTAAGTATGTAAATGAAACAAAATGTAGAATAAGCGGTTTCACTCAAGGAAGAACAGCGCATGGTTTTAGAAATGTATTTCCAATTTTTGATGAAAATGGAGTCCATTTAGGAGCTATGGAGATATCTTTTTCTAGTGATGAGTTTATAAAGTACCTTAGATATGTAAGTAAAATTCATACACGCTTCTTGGTAAATAAAGAAATTTTTGATACGAATGCATGGTCAAGGGATGATGTAATCCCAAAATACACAAAAAGTCATGAGCATAAAGATTTTATGGTTACGACCAATAATAAACATTCCGAAATAGATTGTTTTCAAGGAAATGAGCACTTAATAGATGAAGCTAGAGATGAGATTAATGCAGGAATTAAAATAGGAGAGAAGTTTTCTATATTACTTCAAAAAGATGATCAAGCACAAGCTGTATCTTTTTTACCTATAAAAAGCTTAGATGGGCAAAAAAGCTTAGCCTGGTTTGTATCTTATGTGCAAAGTGATTTTATTTCTAGTACATTACAAAGTACATTTGTGATTAGAATCATTGGTTTTTTTATAATCTTATTGCTGGGAGTTCTATCGTATATTAGTCTTGTCAAACGAAGAACCACTACTCTTGAGATGGAAGAAAAAGCTTACATAGATGGTTTAACTGGGGTATATAATAGAAATAAATTTGACAAAGTTTTTGAATATGAACTCTTAAGAAGCCAACGCTATAAAGATAATTTCTGTATCGCTTTAGTGGATATAGATCATTTTAAAATATTTAATGATACCTATGGTCATTTAGTTGGAGATGAAGTTCTTATAATGCTTGCACAACATCTAAGTCAAAGTTTACGAGACTCTGATACCTTTGCGAGATGGGGTGGAGAAGAATTTGTCATACTTTTTCCTCAAATGAATATAGAATCTGCAAAAAAAGTTTGTGAGAAGTTACGCAAGAGTGTCGAGGAGTTAAAGCATGCAGAAGTAAATTCTGTTACTGTTAGTATGGGAATTACCTCTTATGCGAAAGGGGATACTTTAGAGAGTATTTTCAAGAGATGTGATGATGCTTTATATAAAGCTAAAGAAAATGGTCGCAATCAAGTGAGTGTTGTTTAAACTCTAAACAACAACACAATTTCGACCGGATTTTTTTGCCTTATAGAGTTTGTTATCAGCATTAAAGATGACAACATCAACATCATCTACATTTTTTTCAGTTGATATGGAGATACCAATTGAAACAGTTATCCTAAATTTGTTTGTGTATTCTATAGGCATAGACTCCACTGTTCTTCTTATACGCTCTCCAAAACCATTGAGTTCATCGATATTTGTGTTTGGAACCAAAATTAAAAACTCTTCACCGCCCCATCTGCAAATAATGTCAGATTCTCTTGCTATGTTAAGTAATGTTTTTGATAAAGTGATAAGAGCAACATCCCCAGCTTCATGCCCTTGCGTATCATTTATGACTTTGAAATGGTCTATATCTAGGATTAAAATACCATAGTTTTGTTTATGTCTTTTTGTTTGTGTTTGTATAAGTTTAATTGCTCTATAAAAGTAACTACGATTGTACAGCTTTGTCAAAAAGTCTGTTTCAGACATCAGCTTTAAATCTTGTATAAGTTGTTGATTCTCAGAGTATAATCTTGATTGGTCTAGAGAAATATTTAAGCGTGTTAAAAACTCTTCATTATGTATAGGTTTGGATATGTAATCGTTCGCACCTGTTTTTAATAATTCTGGAACCATAGAAGTTTTTTCAGAAGAAGAAAATGCTAAAACAGGAAGTTCATTACAGGTATAGTGATGTCTAATATGACGAATAAGATTTAAACCATCCATTCTGGGCATGTTTACATCGCTAACGAGAAGATCAATTTTTAGCTTATCTTTAATGATAGCATTATACGCTTCTTCACCATCTTTCATTTCAATGTATGCAAGATTTTGTTGAATCACGAGTTGTCTAACCTGTAATCTAAACAATTGCGCATCATCACAAATCATGATAGTGGATTTTTCATTTTTTTGAAGTCTTAGTATCGAACTTACAAGATAGTTTAAGATACTTTTTTCATCTGTTTTGTAAAGATAATCCACAATCGGTAAAGATGCGATTTTGGTTCGTCTTTCTTCATTTTGGGAGGCAGTTATTATGATTATACGATGTTTCTTGCGGACTAAATAACCTATAAAATTACCACTGCTATCAGGTAAATATATATCAGCTATAACAAGATCATAAGAGTTTGTTTGCAGTAGATACATAGCTTCTTGTTCATTTGAAGCAATATCACACTCAATATTAAACTCTGTACGAATGGTGTCTTTGATGCTGTTTAGAAGCATAAGAGAATCTTCTATGACCAAAACTTTTTCAATACTTGAGCAATGGCTATTGTTGATAATATATTTTTTATCACTTGTTGTCATTTCTTGCATCAAAATTCCTTGTATAAATAGTGAGTTATTATGACATAATATATATTAACAACTATATAAGTGTTACAAAGTACTTAACACTCCTTTGATAGTATGGGCTTATGCCTTAAGTTCGAAGCTATAAATTCTAAGTTGAGAGTACTAAACTAAGTCCAATCTTCCCTTTTTCATTATCTATAGATACAACCTCAATTTGAGGTAAAAACTGGTTTAGAGATAAGATCTCTAATGGGTGTTGGATTCTTTTAGTGCTCATCTTGGAGATATGAATCATTCCATCATTTTTTAGACCAATATCTACAAATGCTCCAAAATCAGCAATATTTCTCACAACCCCTGAAACAAAACTTCCAACTTTGAGGGATTTTATGTCTGTTAAGCCTTCTTTAAATGGGATGGCAGGAAGTTCTTCTCTTGGGTCAAATCCAGGTTTGAGAAGCTCTTTGATGATGTCTTTTAAAGTCTCAACTCCAACACCTATGAGTGAAGCTTTCTCTCTTACATCTATTTGCGTTAAATCTTCACCTTTGAGTTTGGATGCAGCAGTATAGCTCTCTGGGTGAATGCCGCTATTGTCAAAATCGTTTTCAGCATTTTTTATACGGATAAATCCAGCAGCTTGCTCATAAGCTTTTTTACCTAAACCTTTTACTTTTAAAAGCTGAGCTTTTGTGGTGAAGTTTCCATTTGCATCTCTAAAGTCTATGATATTTTGCGCTATTTTAGCTCCTATGCCTGCTACATGAGAAAGTAGGGCGGCCGAAGCTGAGTTTATATCTACGCCTACACGATTTACAAGATCACTCGTTACATCGCCTAGTTTTTTTTCTAATAATTTTTGGTCAACATCATGTTGGTACTGTCCAATTCCTAAAGACTTAGGATCTATCTTCACCAATGTAGCCATAGGGTCACGAAGTCTTTGTGCTATAGATATAGCTCCACGAATGGTTACATCNAGTGTAGGGTATTCATCTTGTGCCAGTTTTGAAGCAGAATAGACAGAAGCACCAGCTTCTGATACCACAGTATAGTTTAACTTCACACCCTCATTAGCATTTATACGAGCAAAGAATTCCTGAGTTTCTCTTGAGGCAGTTCCGTTTCCTATAGCAACTCCACTTATCTTGTGCCTTTTTACAAGCTCTAGGACTTTATTTTTAGATTTTTCATACTCTTTTTTAGGTTCTGTCGGATAGATGACAGCTGATTCTAGATAGTTTGCATTTTCATCTATAACAGCTAATTTACATCCACTGACAAAAGCAGGATCCACCCCTAAAATAACCATTTTTGTAACCGGAGGAGTCATTAAAAGTTGAGAAAGATTTTTTCCAAAAACAGAGATAGCTGCAAGATCTGCTTTTTCTTTGAGGGAATTTTGCACCTCTCTTTCTATCGAGGGAAGCAAAAGGCGTTTAAGTCCATCTTTATAGGCATCAAAGAAAAGCTCTTTGGAACTTGAAGCATGCGATGGAATTTTGTATTGGCGTATGTTTTGCTCAATACGATCTGTATCGATGCTTATCTTCACCGACAACTCTTTTTCATGAACGCCACGCATAATAGCAAGATATCTATGGGATGGAATATAAGCGACTTTTTCACTTTTGCCGGCTAGGTTTTTAAAGGTTCCGTTCTCATCAAAGTTCTTCGTCGCTTTTGTCTCTAAAGAGCCAAATCTTTGCATAGTGTTTCGGATAGCTTCTCTCTCGCGAGGAAGTTCGGCATATCTCTCTGCTACAATATCTTGAGCACCCTTGATAGCAAGCTCTAAAGAACTCACTTCACCTTTTACAAACTTTTGAGCTTCTTGTTGCAATGCACTTACTGAGAGTGTAGCACTTTGTAAGGTGTTGGCTAAGGGTGTAAGTCCATTTGCTATTGCAGTCGTAGCACGAGTGTTTTTCTTCTCTTTAAATGGACGATAAATATCTTCTAAGATACTTAGACTATCAGCTTCTTCAATACTTTTTTTAAGAGTCTGTGTAAGTGTGGATCTCTCAGCAATAAGACGAGAAATCTCTTCTTTACGCTCCAAAAGCTTTTTGCTGCTTATATAAATAGTCTCAAACTCACGAAGCACTTCATCATTCGCTCCACCAGTCATCTCTTTACGATAACGTGCGATAAAAGGGATGGTGGAACCCTCATCTAGAAGTTTTAAAATGTTTGTTATGTATTCTTGTTTTAGTTTTGTTTTTTGTGTTAGTAGGTCTAGGAGGTTTTGCATATAGTCTTTACTTTTTGAAAGTATACTCTATAAATCTAATTTAGAAATAAGAGTGCAATAAAGCCGAATATTGTCAAAAAAGACTATATTCTCTATAAAATATTACTAATATATATAAAAATACTTGACATAAAGATATAAAAAATATATAATCACTATAACTTATTACTAAAATGAGTAAAAAATCAATTAAGGAGCCACCAATGGCAAAAGTACTAAAGAAAAAAGCAATTAAAAAAGTTGTTGCAAAAGCAGCTAAGAAAGCAAACGCAACTAAGAAAGCTACGAAAAAAGCTGTAAAGAAAGTTGTTGCTAAAAAACCAGCAACTAAAAAAGTAGCTAAAAAAGCTGCAAGAAAAGCAGTTAAATAGTCTTAACTCTTCTAAAACAATCCATATACTATTTTTATGAGTAGTATATGGACTCCCTCACTTAAATATCTAGAGCTATTTTTATTCACAAGCAATTCCAGCAAATGTAAAGTTCCAAATATGGAATAATAATTGTTTATATTTCTTTATGATACAATATAAATTATGAGGAGGATGTTATGAATGTAGAAAGCTATATATTCCAATCACCTTCACCTTTGCGTGTACAGGTTGGGAGACCCGATACAAGTGTTAATAAAGAAGAAACAGATACACAGACTAAATCGGACACAAAGACAGAAAATCAAACACTAGAAGTTCAGGTTACTGAAAATTTGAGTATTCAAGAACCAGAACCTTTAAACTTGAAAAGTCCAAACCAGATTTTAGATCTTTACGTTTAGTTTAGTCTTTTTGTAAATCTTTTTTTACTTCTTCTAAAATCCATGGCCATTTTCCATACCCGCTTTCAGTGTTTATATGACCAGCGTTTTCTAGGACTTTTATGGGGATGTTGAGTGATTTTTGAAGATTTTTTGCCTCATCTAAGTTCATGTATGGATCGTTTGTTGATGCAATGAGCAGGGCTTCTTTTGCAGATGTTTTTATGGGTAATGTTAAAGGAAAAAATTCTTTTATTTCTTCAACTGCACATTGAAAACTTGGAGGAGCTACAAGGTAGAGTTTTTCTACTTCTTCTTTGACTTCACCAACTATATGAAACCATAAAGTATTTGCTAGTGAGTGAGCTATGACGATATCTGGCTTAAAGCTGTCTAGTTCCAAGAGAAGTTCTTCTTTCCAAAGATTTAAATCAGGATATTCAAAGTTACTAAACTCTAAAAAACTAACTTTTCCATAGTCTTTAACAAGTTCAGATGCTAACCAACTTTGCCAATGTGGGAAATCACTTCCACCCCATCCATGAAGGATTAATACTTTTTTATTCATTTAATTCTCAAGTCGTTTTAATTTAGATACGTAGTATATCCAATAGATTTTCAAAGATAATAATTTATTATAATATTTAGGAAGGCTTAAGCTTGATAGGATTATGATAGCTTATGAAACAATTTCTCAGCTTAAAAATACTAACGATTCTTGGTTGGACTGTTATGGTAGTTACTTCAATTACTCTAGCAACTTATAATCAGTATAGTCACAGCATTAAGATTGCTGAAGATATATTAGAATCAAACTTTGCTAAAGATGCATCTTTGAGAACATGGGCAGCATCTCATGGTGGGATATATGTACCNATAGATGGCAAAAGAACAGTTCCTAGCCCATATATGAGTCATATGCTTGAAAGAGATTTAGAAACGCCTTTGGGAACGAAGTTAACATTAATGAATCCGGCATCTATGTTACGACAAATCAATGAAGAATCTATAGGACTATATGGAACTAAGTTGCATAGCACAGCATTAGAACTTTTAAACCCTAACAATGCTGCAGATGAATGGGAAAGGAGAGCTTTGTTAGCATTTCATGAGCAACCAGAACTCGATAAAGTTTTAGAATTTTCTGATATAAACGGTGTAAGCAATATACGCTTAATGAGACCTATGTTGGTAAACAATACATGTTTAAAGTGCCATGGACATCAAGATACTTATAAAAATGTTGCAAGAGCTGGTGGTGTGAGTGTAAGTATGCCTATATCAGACATCAAAACCTTAGCAATACAGTCTTTACAATTTACAGCACTTGCGCACTTGATATTTTGGATATTTGGGATGTGGCTTATTAGGCTTATTTACAAAAAAGAGCAAATAACTATAGATAAATTAGAACATTTAGCAAATAACGATAATCTAACAGGGCTAGCAAATAGATATGCATATAATGTAAAAATGCAAGAGTTAATTACTACGAAAAATGTTAACAATATTCATATGTTGTTTTTAGATTTAGATAACTTTAAAGCTATCAATGACACTTTAGGACATTCTGTAGGAGACTTGCTTTTACAAAATGTTGCTAAAAGGCTCCAAAACCGTATTTCAGGTTTTGAATTATTTGCACGTTTTGGTGGAGATGAATTTGTATTTTTATTTAAAAATATATCTAAAACTTCTATTTTGGAAAAAGTAGCACAGAGAATTCATAAAGTGTTTGAAGAAGAATTTATGCTAAATAGTTATGATGTACATACTACTGTGTCCATTGGTATTTCATCTTATCCTGATAGTACAAAGGATGCAGAAGGACTTCTTAGAAATGCAGATGTAGCGATGTACTGTGCAAAACAAATGGGTAAAGCACGATATGCTATTTATGATGCACAGATGAGTACTAGAACTAAAAGTGAGTTACGTTTAGAAGGTGAACTTCATAAGGCTATCGCTAAGGATGAGTTATTTTTACTGTACCAACCGCAAATATCTATAAGAAATGGGAAGATTGTGGGAGTAGAAGCTTTACTTCGATGGAACAATAAAAAATCTGGACTTATTTCACCTTTGGAATTTATCCCAATTGCAGAAAACAATGGTTTAATAATCCCTATTGGCGAGTGGGTCATTGATCAGGCTTGTGAACAACTTGCATTATGGAAAGATACTCCTATGCAAAAGTTGACTGTAGCTATAAATATCTCTGCAAAACAGTTGCTTCACCAAACCCTACATTCTTATATACGAAAAGCTATTACTAAATATGGTATTAACTCTTCACTTTTAGAACTTGAGATTACAGAGAGTGTAGTTATGGAAAATATTAATGAAACTATTGAAGTATTGATGGATCTTAAAACATTAGGTGTAAGTATAGCGATTGATGATTTTGGAACAGGCTATTCTTCTTTGAGTTATTTGAAGAAACTTCCCATAGATAAACTAAAAATTGACAGAGAGTTTATAAAAGATATTCCAGAAGACAAAGATGATGTTGCTATTACCAATGCAATTATAAGTCTTGCTAAAGCACTAGATTTAAAGATTGTTGCAGAAGGGCCTGAGAGAGGTGAACACATTGAGTTCTTAAAAGAGGTCAAATGTGACATTGCGCAAGGATACTACTACTCTAAACCGATTTCTTCTAAAGGAATAGAAGGTTTTTTAAACTAAGTTTTTAAAACTTTTAGGGCTAAAGAGCTTTAGGTTTTCACCTTTGAGTGCTTTGAGCTCATTTGAAAAGCCACTTTTAGAAAAGAGTACAAAAACATCCGCTTGTATTTTTGCTTTAGAAGCATTTTCTTGAAGTTTTGTAAGCTCACTTTTTTTGAGTTTAGCGTTTGTGTATTTACATATTCCAACTATAGTTTTTCCTGTTGAGGTTGTAGCATAGATATCAAACTCTACTTCATTATCCCAATAGCTACTAATTTTTTTTATGGGATCCTCTTTTGAGTTAATCTTTAAAAACTCATGTGAAAGTTCTGTAAATGTAAGTTGTAAGAATTCACTTTGTCTATTTGTAAATCTCTCGCGTACTTCTTTATAGTCCCCATCTCTCACACCTTTAAAAAGCGGCGAAACAAAAGCAAACCAAAAACGTAAAAATGGTGAAGTAAAAAAAAGTTTGTTGGAAATTTTTTCACCATCTTCTTCTGCCCAAGAAGTGAAGACTTTTTTAGATTTTTCTAAACGAATGATACCGCTCTCACGTAATTCTTCTACAGCTTTATCTCCGACTTCTTTTGAAATATTTGCCCGCTTATACGCTGTATGTGTTTTGCCATCACCCATAGCAACACCACTTAAGATAGAGTGATACAAAGGCATACCGCTTGTAACTTCAGTCACATCATTACGGATAAATTTAAAATCAGGAAGAATAAGTTTTTCTATAAGTTCAAGTGTAGGTTTAGAGGTGTCTATTGAACCCCAACCAACACCACCAAAGACTGCAAATTTTTCTATGGCGTCTTCAAAGT